>ERZ809194.49-NODE-49-length-77587-cov-5.848772_pt1 | contig 77587 bp, 65 predicted proteins | sample MGYA00520517_ERZ809194 | MGnify/ENA primary metagenome ERZ809194 (study PRJEB31570, sample SAMEA3213003) | Homo sapiens | biome: human-gut; feature: human gut; material: fecal | place: Sweden | collected 2011 ... | reverse complement strand
ACTAGGTCGACCCACACTCATGTAACAGCCCAACCCCAAAATTTGGACCAATGCCAAAATAAATAGCACAGCTTAACAAGGCTTAAACTGTACTATCTTGAAAACTTATAACAGCAGATCAAGCAAAAATGGACTCTCATCGTGCAACAGACATAATACTACCGTCAAGTTAATAAAATCAATTCTCGCAGATCTTTACTAAATATCAATTAGTCAGTACCCTGACTTAAGATCATTACCGTTTCATCCCTTGGTAAGAGGTTTAAGCTAAAGCTCAACGATGAAACAGCTCCCTTTCACAGTTGCGGACCAGCGCCAAAATTTCATTGGACTTCCCTGCAAAGAAGATATCCGGCAAGAATATCTTCACCTAATTGTTTGTATTAAATTGAATGACGCAAAAGCAGTATTGGCTTCTCTTTTAGTCATTTGTATTTTAATCGGGGTGCATTAATTACACTTTCTCTTTTATTGAAAATATATATTACTTAAAGTCTACCACATGTGTTATTGAACGTCAAGTAGCAGTTAAATATATTTGCATTACAGCACAGCAAGCAAGAAATCAGTATAAACATCGGCTCGCATCAGAAAATCCGAAAAATTACCGATAATACAAATATAAGAAGCTCTCAAAAAAATGTGCTGCATATCCGCCTTACAGCAGATATGCAGCACGTATATTGTCGTCTACAAGTTTTTTGAGTTTACCGCAGCACCGCACAGGGCAGCACTGCGGCTGAGTATGAAAAATATGAGAGAGCTTAAATAATTTCTTAGAACTCGAAACGGAGACCAACGTTCATCTTCCACTTACGCTCGAAGTCGCCGCCAAAGTCCTTAGCAAAGTCTGCATAGATATGGCAGTTGTCGCTCAGATCATAGCTGCCGCCAATGCTCATTTACATCCAGGTATCCTTGCCATCGAAGCTGGTGTGCTTATAGCCGCCGTCCTTAGCAAAGTAGCTTGCTGTGATGTCGCCATTAAATTCATGTGCGCCATACAGACCAACATATACGTGGCCTTTTTCGCTCTTAGCGCCTGCTTCCACACCGAAGCGTGCTACCAGGCTGCTGTATGCGTCCTGGTCAATTCTCATGCTGTCGTTCGGAGTATGCGCAGTGTAATCCTTAGCACCTACCTGAGACCAGGTCAGCTGTGCTTTCGGAGTGAAGTAGCTTGCCTCAGTGCCGAAGGTCTTGCCATATTCCATGGTCAGGCCATATGCGTTGGCTTTATAATCGCCATGCAGCTTCAGAGTGCGGATTTCGTTGTAAACGTCGTATTCGTTTTCAACACGGCCTGCTTTAGCTGCTACACGCAGATAGGACTGGTCTTCGAAATTCTTCACGCCGTATACGCCAAAGCTGTAAAGCTGGTTGTCGCCCTTGCCGCCCAGCAGGTAGTTGGAATCGCCGTCACGGTAATCAAAGGCTACGCCTGCATGCCAGCCGTTTGCCAGAGCCTTGTCATAGCCAACCTGTACTCCGCGGTAGGTGTTGTCATCTTTAACACCCTTAACATCGGAGCTTGTCTTGCCGCCCAGTGCCTTAGCGAAGATGCCGTCTGCATCTGCCAGATCCGCACCGGTGTAGGTGTCCTGCATGTTGTCGCGCCAGCTGTGCATGGAGGTGGTTGCAGCGCTTCTTACGCCCTTCATTACCAGGGTTTCATAGTCGCCGTTGTAAATTTCGCCCCATTTTATGCTGCTGGGATCAAATTTGCCAATGCCGGTTGTTTCATCCCACTTCATAACACCTGTCTTGCCGGCAGAAGTCAAACCTTCGGCAATTCTTACCTTACCCTTCAGGTTAGCGCCATTTGCTGCATGGTCGGTATACTGAACCTTTTCTGCCAATACTTTCAATACTGCTTCAACCTCAGCCTGACTGTTAATATTGATATTATTGCTGTCGGTGAACAGAATTACACCAGAGCCTTCTTTAGCATTACTGATAACAGTATTGCCGGATTTGAATTCTTGTGCTTCGCTGCCTTTATTATCGTGATTATAGATGATGGTTTCCCAACCGCTGTAATGAGCGATGTCCAGAGTTTTGGTTCTCTTGGTCATGTCAAGGAAGCCTTTTTCAGCCTCGGTCTTGCCGCCGTTGATGGTCAGGCCTGCATCAGCTGCACCCTTAGCCATTCTCAGCAGGGACATGCCTGCAGCTTCTTCGCCGTCAGTCAGATGCCAGGTTGCACCGTTTGCCAGGCTCAGTGCAATGCTGCTGTTGCCATCAACATTGTAGCCGCCTGTCATTTCGGAATTCTTTTCGGTCAGCTTGATTACTACGCTGCCGCCATTTGCTGCATTAACATCACCTTTGATAGTGCTGCTTGCTTTGCCGCTGTCTACAGTAATATTGCCGCCGTCAGCATTGATGCTGCCGTTAATAGTCAATGCGCTGTTGTTGCCATTAACATTCACATTACCGTTTTCGCCTGCATTGATTGCAGCGTCAGTACCGCTGATAGTGCTGCTGCCGTTCAGGGTTACGTTGCCGTTTGCTGCATTGATGCCAACATTACCGCTAATATCGGTGTTGCCCTTAACAGTAACATCTGCACCATTTGCATTGATGCCGGTTGCACCCTTCAGCTCCAGCTTAGCCTTGGTGGTGTCGATTACGATGTCTTTATCGGTTGCACCTACTGCGGCGCCTTCTTTAACCTCGATCTTAGTCGGATCCTGAGTGAATACATAGGAGCCGTCTTCCTTCAGAATGCCGTCTTTCTTATACTGGTAATCTGCCTTAGCATCGCCGGTAATACCGCTGTTGAGCTTGCTGCTCTCAGGAGTCTGGGTATCGGGATAGGTGAGGCCCGGAGCAATGGAGCCATCCTTTAAGCTGCCCTTGCCGTCCTTGCTGCTGAAGGAGATATCGCCAGTCTGCATAGCCTTGCTGCTTGCAGTCAGGCCGTCGGCAATCTTTACATAACCTGTCAAGTTATTTTCGCCATTTACATAGTTGCTGTAGGTCAGCTTGCCTGCCAATGCGTTCAGCACATTAGCTATGCTGTATTCGTTATCCATTGCAATACCGCTGTTATCGGTAATCAAGGATACTACAGAGCCTTCTGCCGCATTTTTGATAATGGTGTCACCAGCTTTATAATCGGCTGCTGCTTCACCGTTGCCGGTGTGAGCGTAGAAAATGTTGGTATTGCCGCTGTAGTTGTCAACAGTCAGATTCTTGCTGTCCTTTTGGAAGATGTTGCCTGCATGTGCTGCATCAGCACCGCCGGTAAAGTTGGTTACATGGCTGCCGGTAAAGCCGCTCGGAACCTCTTTGCCGTTCTTCTCGTTTGTCCAGGTTGCACCATCTGCCAGCCACAGGTTAAAGGTGCCATAGCTGGTGGAATCATCACCGGAAGTAACTTCGTAGAGGCTGCGGCCGTTCCAGCTGCTGTCTTTGCCCTGCAATGCCAGATTAACGGTAGAAGATGTAGAAGTTGTTTCATCCTCCCAATAATCATAGGTTTCTGCAGACTTGGTGTAGACATCGCCATCAATCTTCACAATGCCTGCACCTGCCTTGCCATCCTTAACATTGACGTTGATAATGCCATTATCGTCAGAATTCAGCGCAATGTAATTAGCTGCCTTGCTATCCTTTTGAATATCCAGATTGCCGTTCATGGTAACAGTACCGCCGCTGCCACTGTAAATACCATTGCTTTCTGTCTGTGCAGATGTAGAAATAGTGGTGTCTGCATCAATGGTAATCTTACCGCCGGTTGCATAAACACCCTGGGCCCTGAAGCCGGTGGTATCAGTGCTGAGCTTAAGGCTCTTAGCTTTAATAGTAATATCCTTGGACTTTCCATAGCTGAGGCCGGTAGCTACCGCACGTGCAACATTGCTGCCCTTAAGAACATGGTAGGCTACGTCCAAACTGTGTCCGTCGGCATTAATCGTAATCGGGCCGCCGCTGGATTCAATAGCACTCAGGTTGGAGCTGTAATCACCCTTGGTTACATTAATAACTGTATCTTTAGTGAAGTTGTAAATTCCTTTTTCGGTTTCAATTCCCAGACTTACATACTTTTTATCAAGATTGCCGGTGATTGGATCAGTAATAACAGAATCGTCTGCTACAGTATATTCATAGAAGCCCTGACCAGGTGTCTTCGTGCCGGTTGCATCAGTAGAGAAGCTGATATCGCCGGTCTTCAAGGCTGCGGAAGAAGCAGTCAGGCCGGAAGCAATCTTGACAGTACCTGCCAGCTTGCCATCATTAGCGGTGTAGAAGAGCTTCTGTGCCAGCTTGTTAAGAACTTCATTAACGGTATTCTGGTCTTCAGCCTTATCATAGGCGTTAAAGCCTTTGGTGATACCCTTATTATCAGTGATAAGCGTAATATTGGAGCCGTTATCAGCCTTACCGACGGTAAAGCTTCCACCGAGAATATTCGTCGGATTATCAGCATCATGGTTATAAATAACATTGGTATTGCCGCTGTACTCAGCTACATTGATATCGCCTGCATTGTTTGCCACAATAATGCTGCCATTATTACCGGAGAAGGAAGCAAGCTTGCTTGCACCATTTACATTCCAGATAGAGTTATCCAGCTTCAGGTGCATAGCATTACCATTGCTATAGCCGTTCCAGGTTGCATTATCCAGATTAGCGTTTACAGTGTTGCCGGAAAGATTATTGCCGGTCCAGGATGCACCGTTTCCCATATAAAGGTTAACGATGCCTGTACTGCTGCCGTTATTATTGCTTACATCACCCTTCCAGAAGGATTCCCTAGTATTCAGACCAATGCTTACATCTGCACTTGCACCGGCACTATCCATGCCGCCGCCGATATTTACATTGCCTTCCATCTGTACATTATTGTTGCCTGCACCAATGATAGAGCCTTCGGCATCCTTCTTAACATTCACATTAACCTGTCCACGGTTCTTGGAAGCGAATTCGCCATAGGCACTGATAGCATATTCAGCCCCATTAATAGCCTTGATGACGCCACCGCCAATCTCAACCTTGGAAGCAACTGCACTGATTGCTTCGTTGGCACCGGAAGCATTGCTCTTATCAGCCAAAATATCAACAAGACCGTCAACAGTGATAGCAGACATAACGCCGCTTACACCGTTCATGCTCTTGATAACTGCAGCATTTGCCGGAGCAGCGCTGTTAGCACGCAAGGTAAGTACATTATCAGCACCGGCATTGTGAATATTAATCGTTCCTCCAGCATTAACGAATAGCGCACCCGTCTGTCCGTTCGTAGTGCTTGCAGCACTAATAGCCATTGCACCGGCATTATTGATGTTGACTACACCCTTACCAACAGCTGCGATACCGGTTGTATGAGTATCGGTTGCTGTATCTACAGTAAGCTTGTTGCCATTCATATCAATGGTAACATTATGGTTTTCGTCGGAGCCGGAAATAGCTGCGCTAATCTGCGGGAGCCATGCGCCACCGGCAATCAGATGCTTTTCAGGTGTGATGGTTGTGCTGCCTGCAGTAAATACATAGGTACCATCGTCCTTCAATACGCCTTTTTCTATGTAAACCGTATCAGCAGCTGCGTCGCCGGTAATTGCCGTAGTAAATTCTTTGGCTATCTGGCTGCCTGGCTTGCTGGTCTTATAATCATAGTAGCCCTGGCCAGGTGTAAAGGTACCTGTTTCTTCGGTAGAGAAGGAAATATCGCCGGTCTTCAGTGCTGCGGAAGAAGCTGTCAGACCATCGGCAATCTTCACTACGCCGGCCAGATGACCATCAGTATAGTTCTTGTAGAACAGCTTGCCTGCCAGGTTGTTCAGTACGTTGGCTACTTTATCCTTAGCATCAGCGGAATCGCCATCTGCAAATCCGGAGGTAATGCCCTTATTATCTGTAATAAAGGTGATAGCAGAGCCTTCTGCTGCATTGGTAATATTGAAGCTGCCACCAATAATCTTGGTCGGATCATTAGCATCATGCTCATAGAATACAGTAGTATGACCGCTGTAATTTACAACAGAAATAGGATTGTTATCCTTTTGGTAAATCAGGCCTGCGCTATCTGCATCCTTGCCGCCATGCAGTGTTGCCAGCGTGCTGCCTGTCCATACAGGATTTTTGGACGCTATGGTTGTAGTTGTCACATGCGACTGCTGTTCGTTGGTCCAAGTTGCACCGTTTTGCAGATACAGGTTGAACTGGCCGATGTCATGCGTGGTGTTGCCGCCGCTGACATAGTCGTCATTATACATGTCATAAGCTGCAACGCCCTTCCAGAAGGAATCCTTATCGGTCAAAGCCACGTTGAGGACACCTGCATCATTCCAGTTAATCAGCTCGCCACCGGTGTATTCCACAACCTTCTTGCCATATTGGCCGGTTGCATACATATCACCGGTAATCTTAGTGGTTGTATCGCCTGCAGCGCCGTCCTTCATGTTGATGTCCAGCGTGCCTTTATCTACGCGGACTGCATAGAAATTATGCGATTTATCACTGTCTTCGGCTGCAGTAATAGTGCCGCCACCGACAGACACCTTGGTATCCTTACCGGTCAGTCTGATGCCGCTGCCGCGTACACTGGAAATATCTAACGGACCACTGACAGTTACAGTGGAAGTGTCACCTGTTACCTGAATACCGGAAGCATTCATGCCTGCGCCACGTTCTCTAATGCCCTTGACATTGCTGATTGTCAGCGGGCCATCAATATTAATCTCGCTCTTCTGACCCTGGATATTAATACCAGTTGCGGAATCACCCTTCGTAACAATATCGGTAATTTCTACTGGACCGGAAATATTCAGATGTGCATTACCGTCAGCGTAAACGCCATGAGAGCCTCTGGTATCCGTATTATTAGCTGTAATAGAAAGCTTTTGCTCTGCGGACGGATTAATAACCTTGATATAAGTATTAGCGCCTGCGTAAATAGCCGCTGCCTGTCCGCCGGTTTGTGCAACATTCAAAGCCAGTCCCTTCCCGGACATATTTACAGTCATCGGTTTAGACGGAGAGGTTTCCTCACCTGCATAAATTGCGCTAGCAAATTTATTATTACCGGCATTCGATTCAGTTACATTAATATGTGCAACACCCTTATCGTCTACCTCGCGATTCAGGCTGATATTTTCCGATTTAGTGATAGCGCCTGTCTTGTAATCGGGCTTATCTTCTTCCGGAGTATAGTCATAGAAGCCCTGTCCTGCTTTTTTCGTTCCATTGCTTCCGTCAGAGAAGGTAACATCGCCGGAAGCTTTTACAATAGCACTTACACTAGATGCTGTCAGACCATCGGCAATCTTAACTACGCCGGCAAGATTTGCATCTTTGTAGCCGGTATAGAACAGCTTATTAGCCAGCTTGTTCAGTACTTCCTTAACATTATTCTTTTCTGCTGCAGTATCGGCAGCCTCAAAGCCGGCATTAATGCCCTGACTATCGGTTACCAACGTAATTTTAGAACCTTCAGCTGCTGTCTTTACAGTGAAGTTACCGCCAGTAATATTCAGCGGATTTTCTGCATCATGTCCGTATACTACTGTTGTATCACCTCTGTAATCATAAACGGTGATACCCTTGTCGGAATTCTGGTAGATTACACCAGAACCATCCAGCTTAGAAACATTGCTGCCGGCAAAAGTTGTCTTCAGCGTATCTACCGAACGACCGGTTTCATGATTCCATACAGTTTAATCTGCCATTGTCAGATTAAACTGACCGGCCGGGGCATTATATGTACTGCCTGGAATATTGCTTACCGCGCCTGTCCATTGAGAACCCTTGGTCATGTTGACATTGATAACAGAAGCTTTATTATCAGTTACCTTCATGTCACCGGTAACGTCCAGAATTCCGGCAGTAATGCCTTCTCCTGTATTCAGGTTAATGGTACCCTTGTTGGCCTGCAAAGCATAATATTGGCTATAATCCGTACCGTTAGACATATCGGCAGCTTTAATAGTTGCACCTGCAGTAGATATAGTTGAAGTATTCAATGCACGGATTGCACTGCCCAATACGTTTTCAATATTAAGATTGCCTTTAACAGTTATATTAATAGGCGCATCTGCACTTGAAGAACTGTCTGCATAAATACCGGCCGTGTTCGGTCCAACCTTGTTGCCAGTCTGAACATTCTTGATGCTCAGGTCTTTTTCGAATACAACATTGCCTTTGGTACTTACATATACACCATAAGCACGCTGAGTAGCACTAGATTTAACTCCGTCTATCTCAACATCGGTATTTGCAGTAAGGTTGCCGCCCTCGCCTACACGAATGCCATAGACATACTTAGCCTTAGTATCAGCATTGCCATCAGCACCAAGACCGGCAGAAACCTTCAGCACACCATTGCCCTTGGAATCCTTAATCTCCATGCTCTTGTTTTCATCAACGTAAACCGTAGACACATAATTAGCAGTTTGATTGTTGGCATTGAGCTTCAAGGTGTGTCCCTGTAAATCAACAACAAGCGGACCTTCTGCCTCGCCTGCTGCATACATAGCACTGGGAGCATTACCGGACACCCCATCCTGAGCTTCGTTAACATTAACGGAAACTACTCCGTTGATATCGCTTTCGCGTGTTTCACCGATGTTTTCGGATTTTACAATCGGGCCGGTTGCATAGGTCTTATCGTCTTTCTCCGGAGTATAGTAATAGAAGCCCTGCCCACCCTCGGCAAAGGTAATGTTGCCGGTCTTCATAGTTAGGGAGGAAGCTGTAAGACCTTCGGCAATAGATACGCTGCCTGTAAGGTTGCTGTCGCCTGCCATATACCACAGCTTGTGTGCCAAGGAGTTCAATACTTCGCTGACATTATTTTTCTCTGCAGCGGTATCACCTTCGGCAAAGCCCTTGCTGATGCCGTTGTTGCCGGTGTAAAGCATCATTTCTGTGCCGGCCTTAGCATTAAGAACCTTCACATCACCTCCGATAATGTTACCCGGTGTAGCATCATCATGCTCATACCAAACTTTGGTAACGCCTTCAGCATTGGCAATATGAATAGGATCGCTGTCATTTACCTTAATAATACCGGCAGATGCCTTATCCTTACCGCCTACAAGGCTGCTCAGATGAGAAACACCATCATATTTTTCATAGTACGGCCTGCTGTAGTCAGCAAGATTGCTTGCATCAAGGCCATCCTTACGGGAAGCATTTTCATAAATCCATTGCGCGCCGTTCTGCAGCCACAGGTTTACTTCACCGGCTTTTGCGGTACCGGCATTATCAATTACACCCTTCCAGGAGGAATCCTGTGTGGTCAGGCCGATGTTAAGGCGACCGTTTTGATAAACCATATCCTTTCCGGCCTCATCAGAGGACTTCATTGCCAACACGTTGCCGACCATTTCTACCTTGCCGTTTTGTGTTTCCTGATTCTTTACATTGACATTAATCGTGCCGCCGTAGCTTGCCAGAGCATAGTACGGCTCGATAAATTTCCCGAAGCCTTCAACAAAGTTTTCTTCTCTGTACGGTGTATCAATACGGATAGAATTACCCAGTAAAGAAATAGTTCCCAAATCATAAGCCGGTACATCACCGTCAGCCTGATAAGCATCGGTTCTTACAGCTGTACCGCGTACAGCAAGATCCACATTACCGTTGACAGTGACATCACCGCGGGTATAGTCAACGGAAATACCTGCAGGCTGCCAACGGGCGCCTGTATAGTTGGCATCGCCACCCATGCTGGTTGCACCGCCGGGACCTATATTGCCATGAACATTCTTGGTAATGATGCCCCAGGGATTTTCTGCATCATCCTTACGCATTTTTACATTACCGTTGATAATCAGGTTGCCCTTATTGGCTGCCGCAATACCAACAGAAGAATATTCCGAGGTAGCAGTGATATCCAGATTACTGTTGACAACAATAGTACCATTGTTAGCAGTAAAACCGTTTACACCGTCACAGGCATTACTCTTATCGTTTGTCTGATAAATATGGAGAGTGCCATAGCTGCCGTCTGCGCCTACGTTATTATAAACGCTGTCTTTGCGGGCAGTAATACCATCCTTATTGGTAATAGTAAAGGTATGGTCCTTTCCTTGGAAATCATAGATAAGTTTACCGTCATTTTCTGTTACGGTATTACCATCGGGACTCAGTATCTCGCTGTCCTTTTTCAGCGTGCCTATGAGAGGCTTGCTGTAATCAGCGGCATATACCGGTGCTATGAGAAAGCTCGATGCACTGGCTGCGAGAAGAACACCTGAAATAAGTGACTTCCACTTTTTACTTTTGAGTTTCGTTTTCATAACTTCAACTCCTTTTGGGTATAAAACACTCATCAAAATAAATATAAAAACAAAAAAACTGCGCAAAAAGACAATTTATATAGCAAATGCCTCACAGAGCAATGCTGTACAAATCCATCTCTTCTCGCAGAATTTTACCAATTGAAAATAATCAGTCTATTTATTTGCTGTTTTGCAAGCTGGTCACAACTGATTATTGCTAGCAGATATTTATATATTAAGTATTAAGCAAAAGCAGCTTGTAAACATGCAGTTTTTTCCATTGGGGTGTTATACAAATATCGCTAATTCATATTCATTTCCTATTTAATTTTAACACATTGAAAAATCAATTACAAGTAAACTGCTATACTATCCTATGTTTTCTTCTTCTTTGTATTTTCATCGCATTTGATAGACAAAATTATTTATAGTTACATGTAAAACAAAGAAAAAACGCCGACGTCTGCAACTCTTCCGGTTTGCAGCGTCGGCATTTTCATTTACGCCTTACGGCGACTTTATTTTGCTTTCTTCAGGAATTTTTCATACATTGCATGGTCTTCAGCCATCATCTTATCAGCATCGGCACCGATAATGCAGGTCGGGTCGATACCCTGTTTCATGAAATAATCCTTGAATTCCTTGGATTCGCAAACCTTTTTAGCAGCAGCGCGCAGAGCTTCCAGCTTTTCTTTCGGAGTATCCTTAGGAGCAACCAGAGCTGCCCAAGCGCGAACGGTCATGTTGTGGCCCAGCTCTTTGAAGGTCGGAACATCCGGATAGATTACGCTGCGGGTGTCAGCCATAACAGCCAGAATCTTCAGGTTGCCTGCGTCTACCTGGCTCTTGAATACAGACGGGTCAGCCAGAGTTGCGTCGATGTGCTTGCCTGCCAAAGCTGCAGCAATGTCAGCGGATCCTTTCGGATACGGTACATGCTTGAACTGTACGCCGAATTCCTCTTCAAAGGAAAGTGCGGCAATGTGCCAAATAGCACCGATACCGGAGTTACCCATCTTCACCTTGCCGGGGTTTGCCTTAGCGAAGGCTACGAATTCGTCTACATTATTATAAGGAGCATCCTTCGGCACAATCAAAGCTGCCGGAGCTGCAATCGGAGCGCAGATAGCTGCATAATCCTTATAGGTGTTTTTACATTTGCCCTGATGCGGGAACATAGCCAGCTCAACGGTAACCATGCCCAGAGTATGGCCGTCGGGTTTAGCGTTAGCCAGCTCTACCATGCCGGTTACACCGCCGCCATCGGGTTTGTTTACGGGAACAAATTTGCTGCCCTTCAGCTCTTTTTCCATGAACTGGATCAGACCTCTGGCAGAGATATCGGTACCGCCGCCCGGAGCCTTAGGAATAATTACGGAAATATCTCCGTCTGCAGGATAAGCTGCTTTTTTGCTGTCGCCGCCGCAGCCGGTAAGCATAACAGCCATGGTCAACATAGCCATCAGCACAACTAAAATTTTCTTCATTGTCTTACATCTCCTTATATTTTAAATTTAAAGGGTAACAAGTTCATCCGCGCTCAATCTTACACAAGCAATATTGCAACGCTTATAAGTATAGGTGAGCATAAGGTCCTCGCCGTCAGCAATAATCGCCGGATAGGAAAATTCCGCAGGCTCTGTTTCCAGGTCAAATAGCTTTTGCCAGCTCGCACCCTCATCTGTGGATTTGAACAGACTTAAGGGAGAACGCTGACCCCAGTTGGCAGCCACCGGATTGCACACCAAGTAGAGTACACCGCCGGCAGTCCGCACCAAGTCAAGACCGCTGTTATTGTTCGGCAGACTCAAAGCGTAGGCACTGCACCAGGTTTCGCCGTCATCCGCAGAATCGCTGCGATAGACAAAGCCCTCGCTGCTGCGCAGCAGCATATGCACGCTGCCGTCCGCACTCTGCCACAGGCTCGGCTGGATTACGCCGCGTCCGTAAAAAGACTGCTGGCTTACGGCAATATTACTGTCGGCAGTCTTTTCGCCTGTCTGATATTGCAGTCCCTCAATCTGCACTGCAGAGGATTTATGCCAGCTTGCGCCATCGTCATCGCTGATATCTGCAAAGGCCTTCCATATACCATGTTCGGTAGACGCACCGGCAAGAATGCGTCCGCTCGCCAAGCGCAACGGCTTATTGCGTACAGGTCCGCGTCCTCCGCTCACATCACCGGGCACCAGCTCCTGCGGTCCGCTCCAGGTTTCGCCGTTATCCGTAGACTGCAGCAGCCACGTCTGCCAATCGGCAATCTGCTGGCCCTGCTTGTAAAACAGCAGCAATCTTCCGTCCGCGCCCGCAAAAAGCACCGGATTCCAGTTTGCCGCCGCCCCGTTCACCAGCAGCTTTGGCTCACTCCAGCCTGCATCCGTGCGTCTGCTGATGTAGATCCCCACGTCGCTTTCTCCCTCGTGCGTACCGCCGAACCAACAGCACAGCAGGCTGCCGTCGGGCAGCGCCAATACTGTTGAAGCATGGCAGAACGCTGTAGGCAGACAGCGCATAATCAATTCCTTTTGCATTATATCAATCACATCCAAAAAAGTCGCATAATTCTATAACATAAATATTGTAACACATATACAAAAAAGCGTAAACTATTTTCTTCACATTTCTGACAAATTTTGTCCGTCGACACGTTGCCTACTAAGCCATTGGCAACGCTTTGCAGTCCGCAGGCAAAAAAATGCGCAGGCTTTTGGCTTGCGCAGCTGCTTATTTATTTGACGTACACCTTTTATTCATCAGATATAAGGCAATCATTTTGCCATGATGTACATTGCAACTTATAGTATTCCTGTAAGCTCCCTAATTAAAATGTAAGCCTCATCTGATGCCAGACAGCATTTCCATGCGTAGATTTATCGGACACTCCCTCATCGGCAAAGCCGAATTTTGCATAATAATGAACGAGCCTATCCTTGCAGGTCAGCACCAGGCCCTTTCTCCCCTGTTTTCTGGCATCCTCAATCGCACGGTGAATCAGCTCCCCGGCATAGCCATGCTTGCGATAAGCAGGAATGGTATTGACACCGAAAATCATCTGCCACGCGCCGTTTTCATCGTGCAGCGTTGCCTTCTCGTACATTTCATCCGTCAAATCAGGCTCATCCGTCACAAAACCGTCCACGAAAGCAATCAGCTTTTCCGCCTCGTACATCAGCCAGAAGTGATTGCCATAATACTTCACCCTGTCAACAAACTCCTTGGCAGTCGCGGCCTCCGCCGGCGGAAAGCATTCTGCCTCCACTGCGGCAATCGCGGCAATATCTTCCTTAGTTGCATATTTTATAACCATAAGTTCTTCTCCTTAATAATTATTTATTCAAAGCACATGCATCACAATATTTTGTTACGCTTTGAAGTTTTCCTCACCTTTAATTATAGCACTAGAAAAATTGCAAATCATAATAAGTATATCATGAATCGTAATTCGATTAAACAGAAAAAAGCAGAAGATATTCTTAGTAGTTGCCTTTTTTGCAAAAACTGGGAGCGCTTTTATCTGCAAAAAATGTTTGCTTTACGAACTATTGTTTTTATTCTTTTTCTATGTTATAATTACCTTAGTTGCATGAGCCACCGCAATTTTGCGGAGCTCTTGCCTGGTCGTGCGGACCAGTGGCGCCTGTCGAGCTTTCGGCAGGCGCTTTTTTTACATCTGCCATCTTATATATTTTTGCCTAACTTTATGCTATAATCAAAGGAGGAAACATATGAAAAAGCAAGTATCTAATCTTGACAAACTCACTCTTTCCAACGATTTTCTGTTCAAGCACGTTATGCTCAGAAAGCGCATCTGCAAGCATATTCCGGAGGAGCTTTTACACACCAAAATTGCAGATATCACCTATCTTGAAGCAGAACAGACACTTGATGTTTATCCCGACAGCCATGGTATTCGCCTGGACGTCAGAATTGCTGATGACACCAATACGCACTATAATCTCGAAATGCAGGTCAAAAATCCTGTCAGCCGTACTGGTAAATTCAACTTCCCAAGCGCACTCGCTACTACCAGGCCATGTTGGATACAGATGTGCTGCAAAAGGGACAAGATTATGACGAGCTTTCTCCCACTTATATCATCTTCTTCTGCCTGTTTGACTTCTTTGAGGATTCCCAGCGTATTTATACTTTTAAAAGACGTTGCATGGAAAACATGGAGATTGAATTAGCAGATGAAGCTGCTATTATGTTTCTTAACACATTAGGCACTAATGGCGATGTATCGCCGGATATTCAAAGCCTGTTTGACTACATCAACAACAATACAGTTACCAGCAACTTCACCCGTGAGGTTGCCGATACGATTACGGAAATCAAGAATGATAAGAAAGTGAGGGATTCCTATATGACTTATGAAATGCGTATAAAGGATACTCTTGCCGAAGGTGAAGCTAAAGGTAGAGTTGAAGGTAAAGCTGAAGGTATAGCCGAAGAAAAACTTGCTACTGCTAAGCGTCTTTTAAGGATGGGTTTGTCAGTACAAGATGTCGCTAAAGGTACTTCGCTTTCTGTTGAGCAGGTTGAAAAAATTAAGGCTGAACAAGCTTGATAAGAACGTGAGGGATTCCTATATGACTTATGAAATGCGTATGAAGGATATTCGCGAAGAATCTCTTGCCGAAGGTGAGGCTAAAGGTAGAACTGAAGGAAAATCCGAAGGTATAGCCGAAGAAAAACTCAGAGTAGCTAAACTCATGCTGGCTAAAGGTTCCTATTCTCCGCAAGAAATCGTTGAACTTTCCGGTTTGTCTATTGATGATATAGAAAAGCTAAAGCATGATATGCATGTAGAGAAGCAAGAATGATCCTAGCCCCTACTACCACCGCCGTGTGCTTCCGCACACGGCTTTTTTTCTGCCCGCACAAAAAATTTCCCGAACGCTGCCAAACACAGCTGTCGGGAGATTTTCAAATATCTTCATATAAACAACAGGACTCAACGCCTGTCAGCTGCAAGAGCATCTTATTTACCGCTGTCAAAAAGTGCTTCGACAAACTTATCCGGCTCAAAGGGGCGGAAGTCCATAATGCCTTCGCCTACGCCAATCCATTTAACTGGCAGTCCCAGCTCTTCCTTAATTGCCACAACCACACCGCCCTTAGCAGTGCCGTCCAGCTTTGTGAGTACAACGCCGGTAACCTTGGCGGTTTCCATAAACACCTTAGCCTGATTGATTGCGTTCTGACCGGTAGTAGCATCCAGAACCAGGAAGGTTTCGTGCGGAGCTTCAGGAATTTCGCGCTTAATAATGCGGTGAATTTTTTCCAGCTCGTTCATCAGGTTAGCCTTGTTATGCAAGCGTCCTGCAGTATCAATAAAGAGGATATCTGCCTTACGCGCAATCGCTGCCTTCATAGCGTCAAAGACAACTGCCGCCGGATCAGCACCTTCTGCATGGCGGATAACGTCGCAATGCGCACGCTCGCCCCAAATTTGCAGCTGCTCGCCTGCCGCAGCGCGGAAGGTATCGCCTGCTGCCAGAACAACCTTGTATTTGAACAAAGTGAAGTAATTTGCCAGCTTGCCGATAGTAGTAGTCTTGCCTACACCGTTAACGCCAACAACAAGAATAACCGTCGGCTTGGCACCGATACGTGTACGTTGGCCGCTGTCTGCCAGCATTTCTGCCATATATTTTTTCAAGAAAGGTATAACATCCTCGGTACCGCTGATTTCTTTCTTCTTCGCTGCTTTACGCACTGCGTCGATCAGCTTTTCGGTAGTTTTTACGCCTACGTCCGCAGACAGCAGAATCATTTCCAGCTCATCGAGAAAATCATCGTCAATCGCAGCAGACAGGCCTACAAGCTCCTGAATGCGGTCAGTAAAATTGCGTCTTGTTTTAGAAAGGCCTTCCTTTAAACGCTCAAAAAATCCCATTATTCATTCTCCTTTGCATTTATTTTTACGGATAATAGTTTAGAAACACCGGATTCTTCCATAGTTACGCCATACATGATATCAGCGCATTCCATCGTTCCCTTACGGTGCGTAATCACGATAAACTGCGTGTTTCCTGCATAATCCCGCAGGAAATCGGCAAAACGCTGAATGTTGGCATCATCCAGAGGCGCGTCAATTTCGTCCAGAATGCAGAACGGCGAAGGCTGATAGCTCAAAAGAGCAAAGAGCAGTGCGATAACCGTCAGCGCTCTTTCGCCGCCGCTCATCAGATACAGGCTCTGCAGCTTTTTGCCGGGTGGTTGGACATCGATATCAATACCGGAATCCAGCAGATTATCCGGCTCTGTGAGACGCAGCACCGCCGTACCGCCGCCAAATATCTTGACATAGCATTGCGCAAAGTATTCGTTGATTTTGGCAAAGGCCTCCTTGAAGCGTTTGGTCATACCGCTGTTGATTTCTGCGATAACAGCCTCCAGATTTTCCTTTGCTATACACAAATCATTATATTGCTTACACAGGAATTCGCTGCGCTCCTTCACTGCGTTATATTCTTCAATCGCCGCCGCATTAATCGGTCCCAGGTCTGCAATCTGCAGTGTCAGACAGCTTTCCTGTTTTTGCAGCGCCGCCAGATCCATGGCCTGCAGCTCGGCAAAATCCTGACCGCGCGCCGCCGCCTCATCCAGCTGATAATCCTGCTGCAGCTGCTCACGAATATGGCCGCAGTTGCTTTCGTGCCGTGCCAAGTCCAGCTCTGTCTGCTTCAGCTGTGCTTCACTGTCATTCACCTGCTTGCGCAGTCCGGCAATCTCTTTTTCAATATCCTGCTGTTTATCAAGCAGGCTGCCGCGCTTCTGAGCAAAGTCATCCTTACCGCCCAGAATCTGCTGCAGTTGTGCCAACAGCTCATCGCTTTGCTGCTGCAGGCGTTGCTTTTGCACACCACAGTCGGCAATTTCCTGCTGTCTGCGCTCCTGCTCTTTTTGATTGGCAGCAATTTCCTCCTGCAGCCGCAGTGTATCCTGGTCAAGGCTGTGCATAGCCTTGCTGATATCCTGCGTGCGTACGGCAGAGGTCTGCAGCGTAATTTTGGCATCCTGCAGCTGGTTATCCAATGCAGTAACCGCACTGCCGTATTTGGCGATTTCCTTCTTCAGGTTATCCAACAGCTCCTTGGCCTCGGTATCCTGTCCTTCGCGCTCGGCAACTGCCGCGCGCAGCTCCTTAACCTTATCACGGTTTGCCATATAGGCCGCAGTGATATTGCTGCGATCATCCAAAAGCAGCAGCAGGCGCTCATTATCGCGCGTTTTCTGTTGCTGTACCTGCTCCAGATTGAGCTTGAGCCTGTCGGCCTTAAGCTGCTGCTGACGCAGCTCTGCTGCCAATTGCTGCAGCTGCTCCTTTTGCTTGCCTTCGGTTTCTTCCAGCTCCTCCAGCTTTTCCTGCCAGCTGAGCATCTCGGCATGCAGCTGCTTCACCTGTGCTGCCGCCTGAGCAATTTCTACATTACGGCTCAAATAGCCTTCCTTATGCTTTTTACTGCCGCCGCTCATGCTGCCGCCGGCGTTTACCACATCGCCGTCAAGCGTAACTACGCGCAGACGGTAGCGTCCGGCCTTTGCTGCAGCCAAGGCAGCATCAATGTTTTCGGCAATCAGCACTCTGCCCAACAAGAAGCGGACAGCGTTTTCCGCCTCTGGCTTGAAGCCGATTAAATCAACCGCATAGCCAAGAATTCCCGGCAGCTTCGCCAGTGCTTCCTCCTCGCGGTTCGGGCCGCGACGCTGTACGGTATCCAGCGGCAGGAAGGTTGCGCGTCCGCTATTGGAACGCTTCAAATAAGCAATTGCTTCCTTCGCCGCATTGGCAGAGCGCATCACCAGGTTCTGCGCACCCTCGCCCAACGCTGTTTCGATAGCAGCGACATATTTATCTTCTACCTGCAACAGCTCCGCTGCCACGCCTACAACCTGCTCACGCCAAGGCTCCTGCGCCTTCAGCACCGCTTTGATGCCATAACTGAAACCCTCGTAGCTCTGCTGCAGACGCTTTAAGCTCTGCTCGCGTGTTTCGGCCGCCGTCAGCTGACGCTGGCACTGCTGCTGACTGCTGCGTACAGCCTGCAGCTCCTTTTGACCTGCATCATAGGCACTGCGCAGCTTCTCGCCCTTTTTGCGCACCAGCTCCATACCGTGAGCGCACTGCGACTGCTGCTCCAGCAGGCTGTTGTACTGCTCCTGTGCCTGACGGTCTGCCGCTTCGGCTTCTTCTATACTTTTCTTCAAAGCCTCGCGGCGACGTGCGCGCTGCTCCTGCTCCTGTTCCAGATTATGCAGCTCGTTGCGGAGCTTAATCAGCTCCTGCATGCCGCTGAAGAACTGTGACTGCGCCTGCTCATCATTGCGCTTCGCCTCTTCCAGCTTAGCGCTCTGCTCGTCACGCTGCGCCTGCAGATGCTTCACAGCGCCATCGGCCACAGCATGTCTTTTTTCGACAGCATCAAACTCTGTTGCCAGCTCCTGCATTCTCGCTTCCTGCTCGCGCACCTGCTGCTCCAAACGCTCATTGCGCTGCACTAAGCGTTCGCTGGCCTTTTCGTTCTGGCTGACACGTTCATCCAAAACCTTTTGGTCACCGCGCAGCTTTTCCAAAGCAGTTTCGCGGTTTTTGATATCATCCTGTAATTTATTATAAGCCTCGGCCAGCTTATCCAGCTCCTGCTGTACCTGTACGGCCTCGGCCTGCATGCTGCCGACCTTCGCTGCCTGCTCGGAATAAGCACTTGCCGCCGCTTCTTTTTTCGCCTGCAGCTCATTGCCTGTTTCCTCCAGCGCATCCAAACGACGCAAAAGCACGGATAAACGGCAACGGCGCAACGCCTCGCTCAGCTCGTTGAACTGCTGCGTTTTGGCTGCTGCCTGCGCCAAAGGCTCTACCTGCGCATCCACCTCACTGCGGATATCGTTGATACGCGTAAGGTTATTGGCCGTATCATCCAGCTTGCGCACCGCATCCTTTTTGCGCAGACGGTACTTGGCAATACCTGCCGCTTCTTCAAACAGACTGCGTCTGTCCTCGGGACGGCTGTTTAAAACCTCATCAATTTTATTCTGGCCGATAATGGACATGGAGCCCTTACCAAGACCGGTATCCGCCATCAGGTCGATTATATCCTTCAGGCGGCAGCTTTTCTTATTAATCGCATATTCGCTTTCGCCGCTGCGGAAAATGCGGCGCGTCAGGCTTACCTGCTCAAAATCGAGCGGCAGTGTTCTGTCGCTGTTATCAAAATCAACGGTGACCTCTGCTACGCCCAACGCTCTGCGCTTGCCGCTGCCGGAGAAGATAACATCCTCCATTTTGCTGCCACGCAGATACTTGGCGCTCTGCTCGCCCAACACCCAACGGATGGCATCCGAAATATTGCTCTTGCCCGAACCGTTCGGTCCGACAACAGCAGTAATTCCCTTGTCAAAGGTCAATTCAGTTTTATCAGCAAAGGATTTAAAGCCATAGGTTGAAAAGGACTTTAAACGCACTAGAAATCACCCATTTTCTCTAAGTCAGTTATTATATCTTTTTATTGTATCATAAAATGCTGTTTTTTTACACCATGCAGAACTTCTCTTATGTTAAAAATTGCAAAATAACCCGCCAGCGCTCAGCCAAACCTTCAAGACGCAGGCGCGCGTTGGCAGGACTTGTGGACGGCAAATAGAAAACCTGCACCCGCTCAGGCAGTTTTTTGGCAAAATATTTTTTAAAGGCTGCAGCCGCCTTGCCTCCGTTGCACACTACCGCCTGCAAATGCGGCAGCTCGCTTACAAGCTCGACAACAGCATTCGGCGCTTCGTTTTTGATGCTGCTGTCCAAGCTGCCGTCACGCTCGCAATAGCCCAGCGTATCCCACAGCGCCAAGTGATGCTTATGCAGCAAAGCCTGCTTAACCGCGTAATTTTGCGGCACATCCTCATTTAAAAGCAGTGCCAGCAATCGCCAGAAGCGGTTTTGCGGATGCGCGTAATATTCCTGCTGCTCCAATGATTTTATCCCCGGCATAGAGCCGAGAATCAATATTCTGCTTTGCTCGTCCGCTATCGGTGCGAAGGATTTACATGTGGACATACTCTTATCTCATCTGCCTTATCTTGAATTATCTGCAGCGCAAGACCCGGGAAGTATTCCTCCCAATAGCGCAGGTTACAGCTTTTTTGCCCACGCAGCTTCGATTCCAGGCGTGCAGGGCAATATATAGTAATAGCGCCGCAGTCAGCCAACTTTTCTAATTTTGACGTCACTTCGGTGCGCAGCACTCTGCTTTTTACCAGCTCACCCATCGCCGGGTGAAACGGTCCAGCAAGGATATTCCCCGGCGTGCACAGCTCATCGTCAGGCTGCAGGCCGATGCGGATAACATTCACGCCTGCTTCCGTCAGTTCGCGGTAAACCCAGGCTGCCTGCGTCACGGCCTCCTCCTGCGTCAGCGGTACAAAACGCCCCGCCGCGTAGTCCGCAGCCAGCGGCGTACCCTTGATTACTAATAAAGGATAGATGCGTGCCACGTCAGGCTGCATTGCTATCGCTTTGCGTACTGTTTCCTGCACGCTGTCAAAGCTTTGCTCGGGCATGCCCACCATCAGCTGCAGGCCGACTTGAAAGCCGAAGCGTTTTAAAAGCGCCACCGCCGGCGCCACCTGCGCCGCCGTGTGTCCGCGCTCCGCTGCCGCCAGCACCCTGTCATCAAGCGACTGCACGCCCAGCTCCACCAAGCGCACCCCATGACACTGCAAAAGCTGCAAGCGTTCTTCATCTATATAGTCCGGGCGTGTGGAAAGGCGCACGCTACCGATAAAGCCTTCGGCCAGCAATGCGTCCGTCAGCGCCAAAAGCTCCTCCTGCAGTTCCAGGGGCAGCCCGGTAAAACTGCCGCCGTAAAACGCCGCCTCGTTGACCACGCTCGGACGCAGCCAGCTGCGCCAACGCGCAAGCTGCTCCTTGGCACCTGCGACAGCAGCCAGCTTCTGTCCGCTAATTGTCTTTTGGTTACAAAAAACGCATTGATGAGGACAGCCTGCATGCGGTATGAAAATCGGCAGAATAGACATAGATATCCCTTCTTTTGAACAAAAACACAGCTTTTATGTAAATTTTTCAGGAAAAAGCTAAATTAATGATAACTATTCCTATTGACATTATCCCCTATAGGGGGTTATTATAGTTTTGCAAGAAATTTAATAGGAATGTGATGCAGCAATGAAATTATCTCATATGGAGTTTATAAAAACAAGTCTTCCCTTTACATTTTCTACAATGGCGGCCTCGCTTATGGGTGCTGTCGACACTGCAGTAGTCGGGCATTTGGGGAATTATACATACATTAACGCCGTTTCTTTAGGCGCAGTAATTTTCAGCACAGTCTATTGGCTTTTCGGCTTTCTGAAAATATCTACCAGCGGTTTTGCGGCACAAGCCTTAGGTCAGCATGATCGCAAGCTGCTTGCCGGTGCTTTTATCCGCGGAGTGCTTGCAGCCTTCGGCATCGGCCTGCTGCTCGTCATTTTGCAGGAGCCTATCTGGCGGACAGCTCTGCTGCTCTTCAATCCCGACGCAGCAACCAGGCCTATGTTAGAGCAATATTATCGCATGCTCATTTGGATTATGCCGCTGACGCTCGTTTTCCAGACTGCACAGGGATGGTTCGCCGGCACGCTGCATGTACGTATCGCTGTACTCACCGCACTTGCCAGCAACATCATCAACCTGCTGCTGGACGTGCTTTTTGTCATTGTATTGCATTATGAGGTAACCGGCGTTGCTGCTGCCACCTGCATCGCCAATATTACCGGCTTTTTAGCTATTCTGTACTTTTATGCCAAGCATAAGCCCCTGCCGCTGACAGCAGTTCCGCTGCGAAAAATCTTTTCCGGTCCCACTTGCCGCCAGATGCTGCAATGCGGTTCGCATCTCACCGTGCGTATGTTCTGCATGATTATCATGGTCAACAGCTTTATGCATCAAAGCTCAGCCTTCGGCGGCGAGCTTTTGGCCGCTAATTCTATTCTTTTCCAGATCCAATTCATCATGGGTGATATTCTGACCGGCCTTTCGCAGGCAGGTGCCATCTATTCCGGCATTGCCTTCGGCGAGCATGACCGCTCCATGCTCAATGATACGCTGCGCATCAGCTTCATCTGGGCCATCGGCTTCGGCCTGCTGCAGACTGTCGGCTATTATTGCTGTCGTCACGCCATTCTTGGCTGCTTCACCAATCTGCACAGCGTCATTGCCACAGCGCAACAGTACGATTTGTTCATAGCCTTCTTCCCGCTTATCAGCGCGCTTGGCATCGTCTACTACGGCGTCTTCAATGGTGCGCTCTACACCAGGCCTATCTGCATCTCCATGCTGCTGACCGCAGGCTGTTACCTTACCGCCTACTTTACGCTTATCCCGCTTTACGGCAACATCGGCCTGTGGCTGGCCTTCCTCATCTTCTATATTGCCCGCAGCAGCTTTTTACTGTTCTTCGTTCCCAAGCTGCAGCAAAGAGTAGCTTTGGTCTAATCTCAAACATGACTGCACGTTCTTAACGTGCAGTCTTTTTTTAGCGCAGATATTGGTCAATAGCCGCTTCAAAATCTTCCAGACTTTTGCTGCCCTCACCCTTTTCGATAGCGTGCAGAATGCAATGCTCCAGATGGTCCTTCAAAATAACCTTGGCCGTATTATCCAGCGCCTTGCGCACCGCAGCTATCTGAATCAGCACCTCAGAGCAATCCCTGTCGTTATCTACCATAGTCTTGATAGAACGCACATGGCCTTCAATGCGTGCCAGGCGGTTGACAACTTTCTTCTTATTAGGATGGTTGTGAGCGTGTGCATGAGCTTCCTGCAGAGCCTGCTGCTTTTTATCATCCTGCTGATTTAGCTCCGCCTGCCTGCGCACATATTCCAATAAAGATTTTTCCTCTGCCATTACTGTCACCAACCTTATCTCTACATTATTAAAAGGGAGCGCACTAAACACGCTCCCTCATTTTATTCCGCTGCCTGTGGCGTCAAAATGCTTTCGATTACCAAAGCAACACCGTCATCATTATTGGATGCCGTAATGATTTTTGCATTCTGCTTCACGCTGTCCTTAGCATTGGCAACAGCAACGCCGATACCGGCATTGGCAATCATCTTCACATCGTTATTGGAATCACCGATGCACATAATTTCCTGCGGTTGTACGCCGTAGCTTGCAGCTACGCTCTTAACCGCCTCCCATTTGTTGACACCGGGCTCCATCAGCTCCAGGAAATTGTCTTTAGAGCTGGTAACATCCAGCTTGCCGGCAAAATCCTCTTTGAACTGCTGCCATACATCGGCAAATTCCTCGCTCTTGGTCATTACCAGAATCTTGTACGGTTCTTCATCCGTATGATACAGTGCATCACCGATAGCAGTCGTCTGAATACCGCTGATTTTGGTATACATGCGGGAACAGTCATTCTCCTGCTTAATCAAAATACTGTCACCCACATAAAGCTGCAGGTAATAGCCCTTCTCGCGGCAGTACGCCAGTACCTCGTTGGCTGTAGGCAGCTTCATCTTGTGCTCGTAATAAACCTTACCGCTCAGGCTGCCCTTAACGAGAGCGCCGTTATAGGTAACCAGCGGCACATCAAGGCCCAGCTTTTGCGCATAGGGACGCACGGAAACGTACATTCTGCCCGTGGCAATCAAAAAAATCTTGCCTGCGTCCAGTGCCTTTCTGATAGCTGCCTCATTACGCGGAGAAATTTGGCAGTCCTTATTTAAAAGTGTATCATCCATATCGCTGGCAATCAACTTAATTTCCATGCTCAACCTGCTCCTTTAACATCAATTTATCCAACACAATAGCGGCTGCCGGATAAAGCAGCAAAAGAAAAATACCGTGCATAATGCCAAAGTTAAGGTCATAACCCGGCAGCATGCGGCAAACGGTTACGGCACCCTCCATGGAAAAGGCAGCCATCACCAGCATAGCCTTTATGCAATCATTTCTGCGCTGCGCAAGCTCCTGCAGCCTTGTCAGCAAAAACTGCTTGTCGACAATAACATGCATCAGCTTCAGGCCCAGGCACATAAAAGCGCCTTCGATAAAGGAACCTGCCACCAGACCGCCCAGGGTAACAACCTGCAGCATACCGGTTACATATTCACAAAGGAAAAAAATGACGCTCAGCGTCAGCCACATTGTAGCTAAATTATACATTGTTTTCTTCAAATTAATCACCAAGATACATTATAACACAGACAGCCGTCAAATTACACCAGGCGTCTGATATTTTATGATGCTCTTAAGCATATTTTGCAAGTATTTCTGCATATTTTGTGGTAAAATAAATTTATTAACGTAAGCAGACAGCATTGTCTGTACGAAAGGAGCAGTTTATATGAAGCGCAGTGATAAATTCCGCCAGGCTAACCGTGAAGCTCTGGCTACCGTTATCGCCACCATCGCCGTCATCATCTTCTGGTGCCTGACAGGCTTTGGACTCGCAGACAGCGATATTACCTTTTGGCATACACCTCTTTGGGTTTGGGGCGGCTGTGTCGGCACCTGGCTCTTTGCCATCGCTGTTACCGTTTTCCTGACTAAGAAGGTATTTGTCAACTTTGATTTGGATGACAGCACGGAGGATAAACAGCATGAGTAGTATTGTAAACATTTTACCCGCACTGGCCTTCCTGCTGATTCTGTTGAGCATCAGCGCCTATATCCAGCGCACGTCAAAAGAAAACAGGCAAAAGGATTTCGCCAAGGATTACTTCATCGGCGGCCGTACTCTCGGCGGCTTTGTGCTGGCTATGACCACCGCTGCCACCTACAGCAGCGTAAGCACCTTCGTCGGCGGTCCGGGCGTAGCCTGGGTTATCGGCTACGGCTGGCTGTACATGGCCATCGTACAGGTAGTCGTTATCTTCCTCGTCTTGGGCGTGTTCGGCAAAAAAATTGCCCTCATCGCGCGCGAAATTGACGCCGTAACCGTCATTGACGTACTGCGTGCCCGCTATCATTCAGACTTTCTGGCGAACATGGCCGCCGTTGTTATTGTCGCCTTCTTCTGCGCCACTATGGTGGCACAGTTCGTCGGCGCTGCCAAGCTCTTCGAAGCAGTAACCGGCTTTTCTTACCTCACCGGCCTCACGATGTTCGGCCTAATTGTTGTCATCTACACCACTATCGGCGGCTTTAAGGGCGTTGCCGTTACCGACGCCTGCTGCGCCATCGCCATGATCGTCGGCCTTTGCATCCTCATGGGCGGCATGATGCACACAGGCGGCGGCTTCAACAAAATCATGAGCTACATCAGCACGCAGCACCCCGATATGCTGGAGCCGCTTTCCCGCGGCAAAATGCCGATTTCTCTGTATATCAGCCAATGGCTGCTCGTCGGTATCTGTACGCTGTCGCTGCCGCAATCTGTTGTCCGCGGCATCAGCTACAAGGATACCAAGGCGTTGCACAATGCTATGATTATTGGCACCATTGTCATAGGCGCTATGACGCTTGTCGCAACCTGGATCGGTGTCATCAGCAAAGGTATTCTTACCGGACCTATTACAGCCTACGGCAACAGCGTTGATAACATCATGCCTATCGCCATCGTGCAAAGCCTCACTCCCTTCTGGGCCGGCGTCATTATCATCGGACCGATTGCAGCAACCATTTCCACCGTATCCTCGCTGCTGCTTTCCTCGTCCTCCTCTATCGTTAAGGACGTTTACATGAACATCAAGGGCAAGCGCGAAGAACAGCTCAGCAATAATCAGATTCGCCTCTACAGCCTGGGCGTGACAATTATTCTCGGCCTTTTGGTTTATGCCATTGCCATAAAACCGCCAAGCGTTATCTGGCAGATTAATATGTTTGCCTTCGGCGGTCTGGAAACAGCCTTCTTCTGGGTACTGATTTTCGGTCTTTTCTGGCCCAAGGCCAACAAATACGGCGCTATTGCAGCCATGGGCGGCGGCGTTATCATCTACTGCCTGGCTATGGTCTTCAAAATTAAGGTGCTCGATCTGCATCAGATTGTGCTTGGCATCGGTCTTTCCTTGCTGTGCTTCTTCATCGGCAACAGCTTCGGCAAGACAGCTGATGAAAAAACACTGCGCATTTTCTTCCCCGAAAAATTTGACGACGAAAAATAAATAAAGCCGCATATTATTCCAATATCCCAAAATCAAAATCTCTGCTTACGGTGTTTGCAAGCACCTTGGCAGAGATTTTTTATGCTCTGTTTTCTTTATAAAATTAAGTATCTGGCAATATTTACCTATGATCTTCTTGCATTTAACAGACGCTGCTGATTAATTTCCTCATAGATAAAATTTTCTCAATGCTGACACTCCTGTCATTGATATCCGCCTTATTCTTATTTACAAAAAGGACAAATAGTTTTCATTGAGTAATCATGATTATCCATTGACATAGAATATTATTTTTTGCTATCTTAAAGATATAAGCAGTTCTCAGCCACTCACCCCACGATACAGGAAGGAGCGTGCCGTCATGCTAAAAAAATCTGTCATTATTCTCGCAGGAATGTTGCTTTTAATTACCAGCTGCTTTGCCAACACACGTATACAACAATCTGCTAAACAACAACTAATCCCCAAGGTCAAGGAGGTCACAATTATGGATTTTTCCCAAGAAAAACAAAACGTTATCTATCTTGCAGGAGGCTGCTTCTGGGGGTTGGAAAAACTGATGCAATCCATACCTGGCGTAATCGATGCACAAAGCGGTTATGCCAACGGCACAGGCAAAGCAGATGCCAAGTATCAGACAATCTTGGGCGGGAAAACCGGTTTTCGCGAAACCGTGCGTGTTGAATACGATCCGGCAAAGGTAAGTCTTGACCATCTGCTCTTGGCATATTTTTACGTTATTGACCCAACAGTCCTCAACAAACAGGGTAATGATACCGGAACACAGTATCAGACTGGCATCTACTATACCAATACACAAGTGCAGGCTGTCGTAGAACGTATCGTGGAACTGGAACGCGGTCGTCATAAGGTATTTGCAGTCGAAGTCGGACCACTGAAAAACTATTATCCGGCAGAAGAATATCATCAGAACTATCTTGATAAAAATCCGGGCGGATACTGCCACATATCGCCTGCCAAAATCAAACTGCTCAGCAGTTTGAAAATTGATGCCGGTGCCTACAAAAAACCTGCTGCCGAAACTATACGCGATAAGCTTACCGCAGAACAATTTCAGGTAACACAGCAAAACGGTACCGAACGACCGTTCCACAACGAATTCTGGGATAAATTTGCCAAAGGCATCTATGTTGATATCGTAACCGGCGAACCGCTCTTTTCTTCAACCGACAAATATCAGAGCAGCTGCGGCTGGCCCGCCTTTACCAAGCCTATTGAAGCACCTTTGCTAGTCGAACGCAAGGATACAAGCTATGGTATGGTACGCACCGAAGTGCGCAGCCGCAGCGGTGATTCGCATTTGGGCCATGTTTTCACCGGTGACCGCGAATCACCCAACGGTGTACGTTACTGCATCAACAGTGCTTCCCTGCGCTTTATCCCCTACGAACAGATGGAAGCCGAAGGCTATGGCTATCTGTTGTACCTTTTCAAATAATACTCTCTAATCAGGCATCATATGACTTCGATAATTTCTACACCCTTGTACGAACATAACCGTTTAAAAATTTCTATTAAATCCTCACGGTATTGATTATAAATGATTTTTCGTCTATACTTAGGTGTAAAGACTATATGATATTTGCATACCCATTTTGAATACGATAATTCGTTAGTTTTATTTGCCATTAATACGTCATTCCTTTCTTTGCAATAGTGACTTGAACACTTACTATTGTATATCGGAATGACGTTTTTTTGTATAACAAGCAATGCGTACCCGCATAGCGGGTGGTTCTGTGTGAAGCACTCTCTCATTTCTTTGAAAAGAATCTCGATAGCGCTCCACGGACTAAAGCCACATAAAAAAAGTCCGCCCTTGCGGACGGACTTTTCAGCATAAACCGGATTATTTACGGATACCCAGTTTAGCAATGATTGCACGATAGCGCTCGATGTCTTTGCTAGCCAGGTAGTTCAGCAGGCCACGACGTTTACCTACCAGTTTCAGCAGGCCACGACGGGAATGATGATCTTTTTTGTGCTCTTTCAGATGCTCGGTCAAATATTTGATGCGTTCGGTCAGAACTGCGATTTGTACCTCAGAAGAACCGGTGTCACCTTCATGACGTGCGTTTGCCAGAATTACTGCTTGTTTAGCTTCGCTAGTTAACATTGTTTGTTTCCTCCTAAAATTTCAAATTGCCATAAGCGTAGCAGCCGTTGGAGAATCGAACTGCCAGGCCTTGGTTCAAATACTATGATAGTATACCATATCTTGCCACTGTATAGCAAGTATTTTGTAAAGATTTTTATACAAACAGCTTTAATTTACCGCAATGCCGCTTCGCAGTCATGCTTATCCTGTGCCAGCTGCTGCTTGAGCTGCTCAATGCCGGCAAATTTTACTTCACCGCGGATGCGCTGCACAAACTGCACTGTGAGCTGCTTACCGTAAAGGTCACCGGTAAAATCAAAGATATTCGTTTCCAGACGCGGTTGGGCAACATCGCCAAAGGTCGGATTGTAACCAATATTGGCCATGCCGTGATAGCTTTTGCCGTTGACAATCACCCGCACAGCGTAAACTCCCCCCAGAGGAACCGCAACATGTGCATCCTCCAGCTCAATATTGGCCGTAGGATAACCAAGCAGTCTGCCACGCTCGTTGCCGTGCGCCACCGTGCCACTGATGCTGTAGCTGCGCCCCAGCATTGCTGCTGCCTCTGCTACCTCACCGGCAGCAATCAGCTGACGGATAGCGGTGCTGCTGATAACGGTTGCACCCTCGCTTACCAGCTCGCGCACAATCAGCTCAAAGCCCATGGCCTTGGCAGAAGCAGCCAGCGTATAGACAGTTCCCTGTCCGCGGCAGCCGTAGGTGAAGTTGGCACCGACTACCAGACAGCTGTAATCAAGCTGCTGCAGTCGCTGCAAAAACTCCTGCGGCGAAAGATCTGCTACCTGCTGATTAAAGGGAATGTCCACCAGCACATCCACGCCAAGCTGCTGCAAAAGCTCCTGCTTTTGCGCACCTGTTATCAGCGCCGACGGCACCATGCCCGGACGAATCCATTCAAAGGGATGGTTGCTGAAGGTAAATACCGCCAGCTGCGAATTACATTCACGCGCCTTCTCCCTTGCGGTTTCAATTACATCAAGATGACCGCGATGCAGGCCGTCAAAGGTACCCAATGCTACCACATAGGGAGCGGAAAATTTATGCAGTTGTTCTAAAGAAGTAATAATCTCCATGCTTATTCCTCTGGCATCGGGTAATGCTCTAAGATTTTTTCTGCCTGCAGGCGCTCCTGCTCACAGCGGACGATGCCTAAGAATTCATCCCCCGGCCCCAGCAGTACGTATCTGCCGTCGGCAGTCTGCGCCACCGTGGTGCGTACACCGTTAGTGATACGCGCCGCCTGACGCGCGTTCACCTTGAGCTTAGGCAGCTCGGCAACGGCAGTCAGCGGCTCTGCGGCACAGGCTTCGGGATTCTCCGCGATTTCCTGCAGCGTGCAGGCCTTGTCAATCGTGTAGGCTCCCACCTGCGTGCGCAGCAAAAAGCTCATCGTACCGCAGGTTCCCAGCGCCGTCGCCAGGTCCTCGCCCAGAACGCGGATATAGGTACCCTTGGAGCAGGCCACGCGCACAGTAAAGCTGTTTGCCGTATAATGCAGAAGCTCCAGCTTATAGATCTCAATCGGACGTGCGGTGCGTTCCACCTCTACGCCCTGACGTGCCAGCTGATACAGCTTTTTGCCGTTGATTTTGATTGCCGAATACATCGGCGGCAGCTGCAGTTGCTTGCCGGTAAATTGCGCCAGCACCGCTTCTAGCTCCTGTTTGCCGAATGCAGGCACAGGCATCGTTTTGACAACCTCACCGCTGTCATCGCCGGTAACTGTCTGCGCACCCAGCGTAAATTCGGCAATATATTCCTTGCGGCCTTCCACAGCGAACTCCAGCAAACGGGTCGCACTGCCCGCAAAAACAGGAAGAACTCCTGCCGCGTCAGGGTCAAGAGTTCCCCCATGTCCGATTTTCTTTGTGTTAAGCATGCGCCGCAAAAAGCCGATAACATCATGCGATGTCATCTGTGGTGGTTTTAATACATTAAAAATTGCGTCCATATTAAACCAATTTGCCCAATGCTTCCAGCAGCTGAGTGCGAGCCTCCTCTACCGGTGCATAAATCGTACAGCCTGCTGCCCGCAGATGACCGCCGCCGCCGAAGGCTACAGCCACAGCGGATACGTCAACGCTCTTGGAGCGCATGCTCACGCGCGTTACCGCCGGCTCAACGGCCTTGAACATAATAGCTACGTCAACGCCCTCAATATAGCGCGGGTAGGACACAAAGCTGTCGGTCTGGACATCCTTGTCATATAAATCGTTGGTAATTGTGAGATAAGCAATTTTGCCTTCATAAGCGAAGGTCAGCGAAGGCAGTACCTTGGCCAGCATCTCTACCGTATCACGGGAACGCACGTCCAGTGCATCGCTGATTTCGTTAGGCTGCACGCCGTATTCCAGCAGCTTGGCAGCATTACGCATAGTTTTCGGCGTAGTGTTGGCATAGCGGAACGAACCGCAGTCTGTGCTGATTGCTGTATAAAAGCAGGTAGCAATTTCCTTATCAAAGGGCCATTGCATAGCCATGAACAAATCGCACATTACCTCGCCCACGGCTGCTGCCTTGGCATCCAAGTAGAGATATTCGGCAAAGCGTTCGTTGGAAATATGGTGGTCGATGTTCAGCAGTATTTTTGCTTCTACAACCTCGGACACCAGACCAATACGGTCAAAGGAGCTGGCATCAATAACTACCAGCAAATCCGTCTGCAGCTTGCTGCCCTCTACCGGGCGTTCACACAATTCAATACCGGGAATAAAGCTAAAGCTTTTATTGATAACGTCATCACAGAAAACAGTAACCTGCTTGCCCTGTGCCAGCAAAAAGCGTGCCAGTCCCAAAGTGGAGCCCAAGGTGTCACCATCCGGGCTTACATGGGTGCACAGCACGATTTTTTCTGCCGCCAGCAGCATAGCGCCTGTTTCCTGCAGGCTAAGCTCCTTACTCATGCTCTGCTTCCTCGGCTGCAGGCTTTTCTTCCTGCTTAATCTTATCTAAGATGCTCTGAATATGCGCACTGTATTCTGCGGAGGTATCCTTCTGCAGAATCAGGGTCGGTGCAAAGCGCAGGCGGATACGTTTGGCGATTTCCGTACGCATAAAGCCTAATGCCTTGTTCAGAGCCTTCCAGGTTTCATCCTGTTTATCCTTGGGACCATACATGCTGATGAAAATCTTGGCATAGCTCATGTCATCTGTCAGCTCCACGCCAGTTACGGTAACAAACTGAATGCGCGGATCCTTGACATCATGCAGCAGCATTTTGCTGATTTCATGCTTGATGGCCTCTTGTACTTTTTCTACTCTAAGTCTTGCCATTTTCTTTTCCTCTATAATATAGATACAGACTGACGTACAGGCAGCAGCTGCGGGGAATGCGGCTTTTGCGGCCGGCATTCCTGCGCAATGTGCCTTATGCGGCAGACTATTCTACTGCGATTTCTTCCATGTCGTATACTTCAAAGATATCGCCCTCTTTAAGGTCGCTGAATTTCTCTAAAGTGATACCACATTCAAAGCCTTGGGCAACTTCCTTCACATCGTCCTTGAAGCGGCGCAGAGATTCGATAACGCCTTCGTGAACTACGATGCCGTCACGGACAACACGAACCTTGGAGCTGTTGGTAACCTTGCCTTCAACTACATAGCAGCCGGCAATCTTCAGCTTGGAAATAGTAATCAGCTGACGGATTTCTACGCGGCCTTGAATAACCTCTTTGAATTTAGGAGCAAGCATACCCTTGATAGCAGCCTCAACGTCGTTGAGTGCGTCGTAAATTACACGGTAGGTGCGTACGTCAACCTTCTCGGTTTCGGCAGCCTTACGCGCGTTAGCGTCAGGACGAACGTTAAAGCCGATAATCAGTGCGTTGGCAGCGGATGCCAGCATTACGTCGGACTCGGTGATAGCGCCTACGCCTGCATGGACAACGGCAACCTTAACCTCATCGTTTTTGATTTTCTCCAGGGATGCCTTCAATGCTTCGATGGTACCCTGAACGTCAGCCTTAACAACGATGTTCAGCTCTTTGATTTCGCCTTCTTTAATGCGTTGGAACAGGTCATCCAGAGAAACCTTGGAGTTCAGCTTGATTTCCTCTTCCTTCTTCTTAGCGATACGTTTTTCGGCAACGCCGCGGGCAGTCTTTTCATCGGTGCTGTCCAGAATATCGCCGGCAGCCGGTACATCGTTCAGGCCCAGTACCTCTACAGGGGTAGAAGGCAGAGCCTTCTTAACTTTTTCGCCACGGTCATTAATCATTGCACGAACCTTACCATAGGAGGTGCCGGCAATAATGGTATCACCGATATGCAGAGTACCGCGTTGTACCAGGACAGTAGCAACCGGGCCACGGCCTTTATCCAGCTGCGCCTCGATGATGGTGCCGTGAGCAGGAAGATTCGGGTTAGCCTTCAATTCCTGCATTTCAGCAACCAGCAGAATCATTTCGAGCAGGTCGCTGATGCCGGTTTTCTGATGTGCGGACACCGGTACCATGATGGTGTCGCCGCCCCAATCCTCAGGAATGAGCTCATGCTCTGCCAGCTGTTGTTTAACGTGATCCGGATTTGCGCCCGGACGGTCGATTTTATTGATAGCTACAATGATAGGTACCTTTGCGGCCTTAGCATGGTTGATAGCCTCGATGGTCTGCGGCATTACACCGTCATCTGCTGCCACAACCAGAATTGCAACGTCGGTTACCTGTGCGCCGCGGGCACGCATAGCTGTGAAAGCTTCATGGCCCGGGGTATCCAGGAATACAATCTGCTTGCCCTGGTAGTTTACCTTATAAGCACCGATGTGCTGGGTAATACCGCCGGCCTCGCGGGAAGTAACGTTGGTTTTGCGGATAGCGTCCAGCAAGGAGGTTTTACCATGGTCAACGTGGCCCATAACGGTAATAACCGGCGGACGCGGAACGCGTTTTTCAGGCGGATCGTCAACCTCGGGAATCTCTGTCGGATCCTCTTCCGGAGCCTTCTGGCCAACTTCTACGCCGAAGTTGTCGCCGATAAGCTGTGCGGTATCGAAATCGATATCCTGGTTGATGGTAACCATTACGCCCAGCATAAACAGAGCCTTGATTACTTCATTAACCTCACGCTTAATGAGCTTGGAAAATTCCTGTACATTGATGGATTCGCCGATTTCAACGTAGGTCGGACGAACGATTTCTACCGGAGCCTGTTGTTGCTTCGGTGCGGGCTTCTTGCCGCCGCGGTTTATCGGCATCTGATGGCCGGCGCTGCGGTTCGGACGGCTTTCGCGGGTAGCGTAGCTGCCCTTAATCTGCAGCTTGTTGTCCTTACGGCTCTTGCCTGCGTTGCGACCGCCCTGACGGTTATCGCGACCGCCTTCGCTGCGACCGCTACTGCGGCCTTCGCTGCGGCCACCGCTAACCTGTGCACGGCTTTCGCCATGTACGCTCGGGCCCTGCTGGCTCTTAGGACCTACAAAGATACCGCCCTGGCGTTGTTGGCCGTTGCGGTTACCCTGACGGTTGCCCTGACCGCCCTGCTGACCGTTGCGGTTTTGCGGACGGCCTTCGTTACGGCCGCCTTGGCGGTTGCCCTGCTGGCCACCGCGGTTTTGCTGCGGACGGCCTTCGTTGCGGCCACCCTGACGATTTTCGTTACGCCCTTGTTGAGCGTTGTTGTTATTGCGTTGATTTTGTTGCTGATTTTGTTGCATATTCCTCTGTCCGTTATTCCTATTCATATTGTTATCGTTTCTTTTAGCTGTATCCTGCGGACGCGCAGGAGCAGCCGGTTTGCTGACATCACGTTTTTCCGTCTTCGCCGGTTTGGGCGGTTCTGGTTTTTTATCGTATGCTTTACGGATAACAGACATAGCCTTGTCATCAGCTGCACTAAAATTAGTTTTTTCGATATTATTTTTCTTCAACAGGTCAATGACCTCATTTACCGGTTTGCCATAATCCTTGGCAACCTCATATATTCTTTTATTACCCATTAATCCACCTCCAGACCAGATAATAAGAAGCAGATTCATCTGCGAAGCTCGCGCAAGCTGCGCAGACAACTGTGATTTAAATCATTATTTTTTCAGCAGCATGTTGGCAAAATTCGCATCGGTAATAGCCACAGCTATTCTAGGTCCTTTGCCGATCGCATAGCCCAGCTCATTGCGCGTCAACAGCTCAATGACCTGCACGCCTGCCATCTCTGCCAGGAAATAAATTTCCTTTTTTGAATTAGGGGCAGCATCTTGTGCCAAAACAAGTACCTTGACCTTGCCGCTTTTTAAGGCAGCACGCACAGCTACATCACCGGAAGCGATTTTGCCGGCTTTTTGCGCCAACCCTAAAGCAAAAGCAACATTATTGCCTGCCATGCTCGAAATCCTCCAACAGCTGCTTGAGTACATCCTCGCCGATAGGTCTCTCCAAAGCGCGCTCCAGACGTTTCTCCTTTACGGCCTTGGTAATGCATTCCTTATCGGGGCAGACATATGCGCCGCGTCCGTTCTTCTTGCCGGTGAGGTCAAGGCTGACCTCGCCCTCAGGTGAACGTACAACGCGCAGCAGAGCCTTTTTATCCTTCATTTCATTGCAGCCTAAGCATTTACGCTGCGGAACTTTTTTAACCTTCATCATGCTTCTTCCACGGGAGCAGGCTCAACAGCAGCCTCTTCGGCAGCCTGAGTTTCGCTCTTAATATCAATTTTCCAGCCGGTCAGCTTAGCAGCCAGGCGGGCATTTTGGCCTTCCTTGCCGATAGCCAGGGACAGCTGGTAATCCGGTACGACAACGCGGCAGATTTTGTCTGCTTCGTTAACGTTTGTCTTGACAACCTTTGCCGGGCTCAGAGCATTGGCAACATATTGTGCCGGATCTTCACTGTATTTTACAATATCAATCTTTTCACCGCGCAGCTCGTTAACGATAGTCTGTACGCGCATGCCCTTGTGGCCTACGCAGGCACCTACCGGATCAACATTGCTGTCAGCGGTATATACGGAAATCTTGGAGCGCATACCGGGCTCGCGGGCAACGGATTTGATTTCAACAACGCCGTCATGGATTTCCGGAACCTCCAGCTCAAACAGGCGCTTCAGCAGGCCGGGATGAGTACGGGAAACCATAATCTGCGGTCCCTTGTTGGTGCGCTTAACCTCAACAATATAGGTTTTCATACGCTCATGGTATTGGTAGATTTCACCGGGAATCTGCTCGTTCGGAGTCAGCACGGCTTCAACCTTGCCCAAATCGATATAAACGTTTTGGTTTTCCATGCGCTCGATAATACCGGTAACGATATCATTGGCACGGCTTTGGAAGCGTTCATATACCTGTCCGCGCTCTGCCTCACGGATACGCTGTACAACAAACTGCTTAGCGTTTTGGGCAGCAATACGGCCGAAGTTTTTCGGAGTAACCTCAACCTCTACGATATCGCCTGCAAGATACTGCGGGTTGATTGCCTGAGCATCCTCCAGAGTCATTTCGTTAATGCCGTCAGCCTCGCCTTCAACTACAGTGCGCTGAGCATATACATGGATTTCACCGGTTTCTTTATTCATTTCAACACGGACATTCTGGTTTGTGCCGGTGTTCTTCTTGTAAGCAGCAACCAAAGCGTCATCAACAGCCTGGAACAAAAGCTCGGGGTCAATACCCTTTTCCTTTCCTAATTCCTGGATTGCTGAGATAAAATCTGCGTTCACTTAATAAGCCTCCTATTTCTTAAATTAAAAGTCTATATGCGGTCTGATATTCGCAATCAGCCTACGTTCAATGCGGTCAGGATTTTTGAATTCCTTGCCTTTAATAATCTTTTTAACCTGTACAGCTTCGTCATCATGTGCTACCAGAATACCGGTCAGATTTTTCATTCCCTCCCACGGAGTATAGAACATAATGTCAACCTTGGTGCCGTAGGCAGCTTCAAAGTCCTTGTCCTTCTTCAGCGGACGGTCAATGCCCGGAGAAGAAACCTCCAAAAAGTATTTGTCGGGAATAGGATCCTCTGCATCCAGAATCTCCGTCAGCTTTTCGCTCACCATCTGGCAGTCATCAATTTCAACTCCACCAGGCTTATCGAGAAAAATCCGTAGGTACCAGTCCTTTTCACGCACATATTCTACATCAACCAGAGTAAGTCCGGTATCCTGCAGAAGGGGGTCTACCATTGCGGTAATCAGTGCTTCAACTTCTTTTGCCTGCATCATTTTCACCTCCATATTAAGTTTTTCTTTCTGTATTAACCTTGCGGCCAACACCTGCCTCTGCCGCAAATGCGTCAGAAACATCATAATAAGCGGAAAGAGCGGGCTTTAAACCCACTCTTTCACAAGTCATACTTATTTTGGCTATCCTTATTATAGCATCTGTTGACAAGTCTTGCAAGTAGCTTACGCTATATCTAGTTATTATATGTTAAATTTTATACAGAAAAATGCTAAATCTGCCACGTAAAATGTATACACTATGCTTTCCCTTGTCAGTGGCAAAAATATCTGCTACAGTAATATAGTAAACAGATAGAGATTGTGGAAAAAGTGTCAGTTTGGACAAGGGCGCTTTATCGACAAGCTTTTTATAAAAGGTGGTATTTTTTATGTCCTATAATTTTGATGCTGCTGTTTCTCCCTTTATTAAAGCACTGCCTCCCTCCGGTCTGGCAAAGTTTCTTGATATTATGGCCGCTAACCCCAACATCGTGCCTCTCAGTGTAGGCGAACCCGATTTTGATATTCCGCAGGCTGTCAAGGATGCCGAAATCAACAGCATCTGCGAAGGCAAAAGCTGCTACACTCCTACGCTCAGCCTTTTGGAGCTGCGCGAGGCAATTGCGGATGATATCCATAAAAACTACGGCGTTAAATACGATCCTAAAACCGAAATCATGGTAACTGTCGGTGTCAGCGAAGCACTGTACACCACTATTACTACCATTATGCATCCCGGTGACGAAATTATTCTTCCCGAGCCCTGTTACGTTGCCAACAAGGTCTGCGTTATTCTGGCAGGCGGCAAGCCCGTTTCCGTAGAAACTTATCAGGAAAACGGCTTTGTGCCCACCATTGAAGATCTGGAAAAGGCTGTTACGCCCAAGACCAAAGCTATTATGCTTGGTTATCCCAATAACCCGACCGGCGCTATTATGAGCAAGGAGCAGATTAAGGCTATCGGTGATTGGGCTGTAAAGCATGACCTGATTGTCATCAGCGACGAGCTTTATGCTCATCTTACCTATGGTGGCAAAACGCACACCATGTTCACCTCCTTCCCAGAATTCCGCGACCGCACCATCATTTTCAACGGCTTCTCCAAAGCCTACGCTATGACAGGCCTGCGTCTTGGCTATATCATGGCACCGGCAGCAATCATCAACGCTATGAACATCCTGCATCAGTATGTTGTGCTCTGCCCCAACGTTACAGCACAGTACGGCGCGATTGCGGCACTGAAATACTGCCGTCAGGACGTTGACAATATGGTTGCCGAATACAGCCGCCGCCGTCAGATTATGATTGACGGCTTCCACAAGATGGGTTTGCCGCTGTATGAGCCCAAAGGCGCCTTCTATGTTTTCCCCTGCATCAAGGAAACCGGCCTTTCCAGCATGGAATTTGTTGAAAAACTGCTGGAGGAGCAGGAAGTTCTCGTAATCCCCGGCAACATCTTCGGTGCCGGCGGCGAAGGCTATATCCGCTGCTCCTATGCTTACAGCGAAGAAATCCTGCATAAGGCGCTGGAGCGCATCGCCCTCTTCGTAACGAAATACAGAAATCTGAACAAAGCGAAATAACTGTTATGCTGACTCCTTATTAGACAATCTGATTTGCTGAGGAGTATAATATAAACAGCTAATAAAATATTAGCCGATGATTTTGGTATTTATCTAATCCCTTCCACTTCGTCTCACTCCTTCCGTGAGACACAAGGCAGAAAAAAACACGGTGCATAATGCCCGTGTTTTTTTCTTTTGCATCGGTATAATCATCTTCTTGAACTCGATATTTCTCCCGGAAAATTAAAGCTGCCAGCCCCGGCCTAAACCGGAGACGGCAGCTTTTTGCATAAAAGCATCTGCGTATAATTTTTATCTTAAGTTAAAGCTTACCGCACGCGTAACGCGACAGCGTGCGTTCTGACCGTACTTATCTTTGGCAGGACTGAAACGCCATTTGTTGACCGCAGTTACAACGCTGCTATCCATAGCGCTGTTGCCGGAGGAACCGACTACCGTTACATCCTCTACACTGCCGTCGGCACCTACCAGAATACGTACCGTTACCACACCGGTAGCACCGCTGTTGCGTGCGGACGCAGGATATACAGGCGCAACCTCACGCAGCAGGCGTGGCGGCTTGACCGGCACACCGCGGCCTTCGCCACTGCCACTGCCACTACCGCTGCCACTGCCGCTGCCGCTGCCACTGCCTGTTCCGCTGCCCGTACCTGTGCCTATACCATTACCGGCAGGATTACCGGCAGGAGCCTTTGGCCCGGGGGATGCAGTTGCTTTTTTCTTAACAATCTTCTTCTGTGGCTTAGGCTTCAGCTTTTGGTCAATAATATCCTCCAGGCTTTGGATGATAGGCTCTTCCTGCTGCTCCTCCTGTTCGATTTCTTCCTCCTGAGCTTCAGCGCCGCCACCACCGGCTTCCAATGAAACCTCCAAAATTTCCGGAGGCGTATGCACAAAGCGGTAGCCGAAAATGCCAAGGCCGGCGGCAAGAACAAGATGCACAGCCAAAGCTACGGCAAAGCCCTTGCCAAATCGCTTTTGTTCATCCTTCATTTGCTCTCACCTGTATCCGTAGCCAAACCGAAGCGTGTGACACCTGCTCCCTTCATTTTATCCATCAGCTGGATAATAGTTTTATAGGGAGCTTCGTCCTCTGCTCTGATAATAACAGAGAAGGAGGAATCATGCTTGCTTTCAATCGCAGCATTCTGAACCAGCATATCCATCTCGATTTTATTTTCATCAAGATAAAGGCTACCATCCTTTTTAATCGTTACATTAAAGTTACTCTTGCTGACATTCTCCGAATGCTTGGCAACCGGCAGGCGAATAGGAATCGTCTTGACCTCGCTCATATACATAGTGCTGACAATGAAAAATACCAGCAGCAGGAAAATCATATCAATCATAGGACTAAGCATGATTTCCGGTGACTTCATCACTCTTTTACGACGTCTGCGCATTTTCTGACACCGCCCCTCATTTGCTCTGCTCGTTAGCTTTGAAAATATCAACCAACGTATCTGCGACCTCGTTGATATTCAGAGTTTCGGTTTTGATTTTACTTGTAAGATAAGCATGGATACACATACCCATAATGGCAATGCACAGGCCGAAAACGGTAGTAATCAGCGCTTCGCCGATACCTGCGGTAACAGCCATCGGATTCTGTGTTCTTTCGTTCAAAGCATTAAAAGAAGAAATCATACCGGTAATCGTACCAAGCAAACCAAGCATCGGTGAAAGGCCGATAACAACGCTCAGATAGTTGATATTTTTCTCCAGACTGTCGATAATACGATCTGCTTTAGTATAGACAATAGTTTCCAGACGCTGGCCGAGGTCACCCTTAATATCCAGAATTTCCTTAGCCATGGCAGCAGCCTCGCCCTTGCTCTGCTCTGCCAGCTCACTGGCGCCAACCAGATTAAAGTCATTCATCATGCGGCAGAAGCTGCTCGCGAACTTTTCTCCGGAAATAGCCTTCTTATAGAAAAGATATCGTTCCACACCAATAGCAATAGCGGCAAAAGAACACATCAGCAGCGGCCACATGCAGGGACCACCCTTAACAAAATAATCAACAGCTCCGGCAAAAATACTCATACTTAAACCTTCTTTCAAAAAAATAACGCTGCAATTTTTTTGCGGCAAATCGCAAGCTCATCATCCGCCTATACACAGCGGAAGGAAGTTGGCAAAGCCTCCATATCTGATACTTGTTGCTATTTACTAGATGTTTATATTATAGCCTCTTTACTAATCTGCGTCAAGAAAATACAAACTATATAAACAAAGGCAGTACAAGGAAAATTCCCCGTACTGCCACAAGCTTTATGTTATTTGAAATACTTGGCGAAGGCCTGCGCCGCCGCCAACTGCACCTCTGCATTGAAGGCTGTATACCGCTCAAGCAGCAGGCGTCCCTCCGGCGTCAGCACACTGCTGCCACCGCTTTTACCGCCTGCCGTGCTGCTGACCAGCGCAAAGCCCAGGTCTGCCTCCGCACGCCGCAGAATCTTCCACGCCTTGCTGGCCGACATACCCATAGCCTTGTAGGCAGCACTCAGCGAACCGGTGGCCTCAATGCGCTGCAAAAGCTCCGCTACGCCCTTGCCGAAATCAATGCTTTCGTTATACACGCGCACCTTCACATGATAATGCTGCGGCTCTGCATAGGTCATTTTACCACCCCTTGCCAAACCCGCAGGCAGGATAGGTGCACACAGCGCAATTCAGGCACAAACCGCCTTCGCCCAAGGCCGCCAGCTCGTCGGCAGTGACAAGGTCACAGGCCAGCACGCGCGGAAGCACCAGGTCGAAAATCGTGCGCTTAGCGTACATTACGCAGCCCGGCAAGCCCATAACAGGCACCTGGTTTTCACCGTAGTAGGATAGCAAAAACATGGCGCCCGGAAGCACCGGTGCGCCATAGGAAACAATGCGTGCGCCGGTATTTTTGATTGCGAGCGGTGTGCGGTCATCCGGGTCAACGCTCATGCCGCCGGTGCAAAGCACCATTTCCGCGCCCTTTTCCTCAATCGCAGTTTTAATCGCAGCGGCAATCTGCTCCGGTTTGTCATCCAGCACCTGCTTATAAACTAACTCCACATTGAACTCAGCCAGTTTTTCCTCCAGCACGGGGGTAAAGGTATCCTTAATGCGTCCGTGGAAAACCTCACTGCCGGTCGCCAGCACGGCAGCCTTTTTGATTTTATACGGCAAAAGCTGCAGCAGCGGTTCATCACCGCACAGCTCACGCACACGCTGCATCTTTTCCTTTTCGATAACCAGCGGAATAATGCGCGTACCGCAGAGCTTGTCGCCCTTCTTCACCGGCGTATTGCCGTGACGCGTCGCAATCATCATCTGTCCGAAGCTGTTCACCAGGCGCAGACGCGCGCCGTCTACCTTGAACAGACCGTCAGCAGCGGCGGCAAGCTCAATCTTGCCCTCTTTCACAGGCGATTCATCCATCATAGTGTTTTTACAGATGTCGCACAAAATGCGTGCGGCATCATTTTCATGCAGCATGTTTTCGTCGGCTTCCCACACATATAAATGCTCCTTACCGATGGAAAGCAGCACCGGAATATCCTCTGGCTGCACCACATGGCCCTTGCGGAATACGGCATCCTTCGTAACGCCCTTGATAATCTGTGTCAGGTCATGGCAGAGAACACTGCCGACCGCATCTTCAGTACGAATTAATTTCATGCTTATCTACCTCTTATTTAGCCTGCGCAAAGCCGTAGGCGGCAAAAATCTTCATAGCTTCTTCTGTCTGCAGGAAGGCCGCAAAATCCTTAGCAGCCTCAGCCTGCGGAGCCTTCGCCAACACGCCGATAGGATAAATTACCGGCTTTTTTAAGGAGACTGCCGGAGCTTCGGCCACAACAGTAACCTTATCCTTCAAGAGTGCTGCATCAGTAGCGTAAACAAGGCCTGCATCGGCACTGCCTTCGGCAACCCAGTTCAGCACTTGTGTTACGTTAGTACCAAGGCTTACTTTGGACTGAATCGCATCCCACTGGTCCAGCTTGGACAGTGCTTCTTTAGCATATTGGCCTGCAGGAACGCTGGCAGGATCGCCGATTGCAGGATGCTTAGCCTTGCTGAAATCATTAAAGCCTTTGATTTCGCTGCCGCTTTTAGGCACAATCAGCACCAGCTTGTTTTCCAGCAGCGGCTTCACCGTGCTCTTATCCATATAGCCCTTGTCGCTCAGTGCGTTCATCTGCTTGTTGGCCGCAGAAATAAATACGTCAGCTGCCAGGCCGCTTTCAATTTGTGCCTGCAGCTTGCCGCTGGCATCATATACGCCCTCGATTTTGATTTCCGGATGTTTTTGCTGATACAACGGAATAAGCTTTTGCGTAAAGACCTTTTCCATGCTGGCAGCAGCTACCAGACGCAGTGTTTTGCCTGCCTGCGGAGCAGCAGCCTGCTTATCACCGCCGCCGCAGCCTGCAGCCATAACAGTTAACATCAAAGAAAATACTAAGCATAAGAGTTTTTTCATTTTACTCCCCCTGTTGTTGTTTTGTTTTATATAAGTAGACATTAAGACCGATAACTACCAAAAGGCAGATGCCCACAATTACGGCCACATACCAGCCTGCGGCATCCCAATCGCCTGCCGCTACGGCAGAATAAACTGCCAGCGGCAGTGTGCGTGTACGTCCTGCGATATTGCCGGCAATCATCGCCGTGGCACCGAACTCGCCCAGACCGCGGGCAAAGGCAAGCAGACCACCTGCGATAATACCGGGCAGCGCATTAGGCAGATGAATACGCCAAAAGATACGCCATTCCGCCATGCCAAGCGAACGCGCCGCCTCCAGCATGCCCTTGTCAACCTGCGACAAGGCACCGCGCGCACTACGGTACATGAGCGGCAGCGAAATTACCGCTGCTGCCAGCACTGTTGCCAACCAGCTGAAGGCTATTTTTATACCTGTCAGCTGATAAATAAGCTGGCCCAAAAAGCGGTTGTTGCCAAAAAAATACAGTAAAAAGAAGCCTGCTACCGTAGGTGGCAGCACCATCGGCAGTGTTATTACAGCGTCGGCAAAAATCTTCAGGCTTTGGCTCTGCAGCCGTTCCACCCACCAGGCAATAATTACGCCGATAAAGAAAACTATGACGATTGTTGCTGCCGCAGTGCGCAGCGAAATCCACAGCGGTGACCAGTCTATTGCGCTCATTTTCTCGCACAGTCATGGGCGCTGCCCTTCAGGATACGCAGTCCATGCTCCAGCTGCGGCAAAACGATTGCCAGCGCTTCCTCCACCGCTTTGGTGCTTCCGGGAAGATTCACAATCAGCGTCTGTCCGCGCACTACGCTCACGCCGCGGCTCAGCATTGCCCGCCGCGTAATCTTCAGCGATTCCGCACGGATGGTCTCCGCGATACCGGGCACATTGCGTGTAGCCACCGCCATTGTTGCCTCCGGTGTAACATCGCGCAGTGAGAGGCCCGTGCCGCCTGTGGTGATAATCAGATCCACCTGTCTGCTGTCCGCAAGACGCATCAGCTCACGTTCTATTTTCTTCTGCGCATCGGGAAGCAAAACCTGCTCTACAATTTCGTAGCCTGCTTCCGCCAATAGCTCTGCTGCCCTAGGCCCGCTGGTATCAACACGCTCACCCGCGGCACCCTTATCTGAAAGTGTCATTACCGCCGCACGCAAGGGTGCGTCGGCTGCTGGCAGCGTCACTTCCAGCTCCATGCCACTGCGCAGAACGCCGCCATGCTCTACCGTAGCAAAAACGCCCTCACGTGGCATAATGCAGTCGCCCACACGTGCAAAAATCGTGCAATGGCTGTGGCATTCCTTGCCAATCTGCGTCAGCTTCATCACTACTTCACCGCTGCGCATGATGCTGCCTACCAGCAGCTTTTTGAAGTCGATGCCGCTTACCAAAATATTTTCACCGAAGGCACCGATAGCGGCATCACCGCCGCGCGCATTGAATTCATCCACCTTTTCCGCACTCAGCAAACTCACCTGACGATGCCATTTGCCGGCGTGAGCATCACCCTCGATGCCGAAATTTTCTTTGAGGACAATCTCATTCACAGGATGCTTTTCCGTACCCTTCTTTTCGCTGATACACACAGCCTTGATTATGCCTCTGATGCTTGCTTCCATACAAAATCACCACTCTTTCCGCCTGCTTTGCTCAGCAGATGCACATCTGTAATCACCATCGCCTTATCCACGGCCTTGCACATATCGTAAATCGTCAGCAAGGCAATCTGCACGCCTGTCAGCGCCTCCATCTCCACGCCTGTCTTGCCCGTAGTCTTGACCAGGCACTGTGTCTGTACAGCGTAGCTGCCGTTTTCCGCCAACAGCTCAAAATCTACCGTGCACTTCGTCAGCTGCAGCAGATGGCACAGCGGAATTAGCTCACTGGTGCGCTTGGCTGCCATAATTCCGGCAACACGTGCTACGCCCAGCACATCACCCTTAGCCATACTGCCGGCAACAATCTTTTCATATATTTCTCTGCTTACGCAGATTTTCCCCTGCGCCACTGCAACCCTCGCGGTGTCAGCCTTGTCGCTGACATCCACCATCAGAGCATTGCCCGCAGCATCAAAATGTGTAAATTCACTCATTGTCTGCTCCTTCAAAGCCTGTATTTATCCGCCAATCTGGCTCATATTAAAGCGCGCTGCTTTTACATCAAAGCTGTGTCCCGCAGGCTTGGCGTAAATAATATCCTGCATAGCCTGCAGCAAATCCGCATCACTTGCGCCGTCACGCAGCAAGTGCTTCAGGTTCATGCCCGCGTCACTGTAAAGACAGGGCTTCAGCATGCCTACGGATGTAAGACGCACCCTGTTACAGACAGCGCAGAATTTATTGTGCAGCGGTTCGATAAAGCCCACCGGCATTGCATAACCGCTAATGCGCCAGTAGCTTGCAGGACCGTTGCCGTAGCGCTGCGCATCGGGCTGCAGCTGTAAACCTGCCTGCTCCAGCAGACTGCGGATTTCGTTGCCGCTCACTCCTCGCAGATTAGCGTTGCAGTCCAGCGGCATCAGCTCAATAAAGCGCAGTGGTGCGTTATACCTGTGCGCCAGCTTTAGCAACTGCATAATATCGGCCGGACCGTTTTCTGCAAGGGGCACACAGTTCAGCTTGAACGGTATCCCTGCAGACTGCAGCTCCTGCAATGCCTGCAGAACGCTGTCCAGGCTGCCGCCGGTAAGCTCTGTATAATACGCTGCATCCAGCGTGTCCAGGCTCACGTTGATGCTGTCCACACCTGCCGCGATAAGCGCAGGCAGCTGATTTGACAGCAACGTGCCGTTCGTTGTCAGCGTCACCTGCTCCGCGCCCTCCAGCTGCTTCAGGTTGGCAATAAAATCACTGCAGCCCTTGCGCAGCAAAGGCTCGCCGCCGGTGATTTTGAATTTGCGGATGCCAAGCTGCAGCGCAGCGCGGCAAATGCGCAAAAGCTCTTCGTAGCGCAATATTTCATTATGCGTCACATGCTCACTCACCTCCGGCTGACAATAGCGGCAATGCAGGTTGCAGCGGTCGGTAAGGGATATGCGCAGATAATCTATTTTACGGTTGTATTGGTCGTGCATGATTGTAGTCCTTTTTTACGTGAATTGAAATTAGTAAAAAGCTGTTAGTTTCTCGCCTGCCCCTTGGAGAAGGTGCCGAACACAGTGAGGTGAAAGGTGGTTATGTGCGTCGCAATTAAATATCATTTCGCTCAGAAAAAATTTTCCTGTGCCATAGGGCACAACGCAAATTTCGTGTGGAAACAGGACGAAGTGCCGCAAAACTCGCGCTATGCAAATAAATTATACTAAAGTAGTTGGCTTAGCGCTCAAACAGTTGCGACACTTCTATGGTGCCAGACACTCATTTGCTAAAATTTTTATTCGCTACACGATATATTAATTGCTCGTTAAGGCTTTGAGCTAACCTGTTTGTGTTCTGCTGTCCTTCTTGCCTGCCCCTTGCACTCTTCGAGTATAACACGACCAGCATTTTTCATTTTATGAAAAATTGGTCTTAGTATAGGGAAGGTGCCGAACGCAGTGAGGCGGAAGGGGGGCGTCCCCAGCGTCATTCTCACCCGAGAATAACGCTGGCCAAAACAAATGTGGTTTTGCAACCACATTTGTTTTCAGCTTATTAAAATCTTATTCTTCGTCAACGCCCATAGCAATTTTTTCCGGGGTAATCGGCAAAGTCATAAAGCGTTTGCCGGTTGCCTGATAAATTGCGTCGGCAATCGCCGGAGCAGGTGTATTGATTACCAGCTCGCCAACGGATTTGGCACCGAAGGGACCGCTTTCCTCATAGCTGCTGACAAAGTCAACATAGATATGACCGATATCCTCACGGCAGGGAACCTTGTACTGCATGAAAGAGTTTTCGTAAATACGACCTTTAGGACTGTAGGTTACGTTTTCCATCAGCGCCATGCCGATACCCTGCAGAATGCCGCCTTCGGTCTGCACCTTCGCCAGATGCGGATTAACCGGAGTACCGCAGTCAACAGATGCGTAGAAATTCACTACCTGCGCTTCGCCTGTCAGCAGGTCGGTTTCAACCTCAGCCACACCGGCCATAAACGGCGGCGGGGACAGCACACTGTTCTGCTCCACGGTTTCTTCCAGAGCGATATCGTTATTCACCATAGAAGCAGTGGCGATATCAAAGAGGCTTACAGCCTTGTCGCTGACAGTATCACGCACCTCGCGTCCGTCAAAAACAACCTGGTCCGTGCCGCATTCCAGCAGGCGTGCGCCCAGCTGGCAAATCTTACCACGCAAACGTTGTGCGCAGATTTCTACGGCCTTACCTGTAATATATGTTGTACTTGATGCGTAGGAACCGGAGTCATAGGGAGAAGCATCGGTATCCGCACCGAATACGGTAATGTTATCGTAATCACATTCCAGAACCTCTGCTGCCATCTGTGCCAGAACGGTATCGCAGCCTGTGCCCATATCGGCAGCACCGATCAGCAGAGTGTAATGTCCCTCATCGTTGATTTTGATTGTAGCACCGCCGACGTCGCAGTAAGGAATGGAGCTGCCCTGCATCGCAATAGCCACGCCCATTGTGCGTACCTTGCCGTCAGGCAGCTGCTGCAGCGGGAACTTCTGCTCCCAGCCGCTCATCTCGCGTACCTGCTCCAGGCAGCGGTCCAACGCGCAGCTTGTGTTGGGCGCACCGTAATAAGCAGGCATAATATCGCCCTCACGCGTAATATTCATCTCACGCAGCTTAATCGGGTCCATCTTCAGGCGTGCTGCCAGCTCGTTCACAGCGGATTCTACGGCAAAGATGCCCTGAGGAGCACCGTACCCGCGGTATGCGCCTGCAGCCTGCAGGTTGGTGTAAACTACGTCAAAGCCGAAGCGGAAGGCCTCGGTACGGTACAGAGGAATAGACTTGTGACCGGAAAGGCCGACGGTCGTAGGACCGTGCTCGCCGTAAGCACCGGTATTGGAAAGAGTATATAAATCAATCGCGCGGATTTTGCCTTCTTTGGTAGCGCCCAGACGCACGCGCACCTCCATCTCATGGCGCGGGCTGGAAGCTATATGACATTCGTAACGCGAGAAAATCATCTTACTAGGCTTTTTTGTTTTCCAGGTAACAAAAGCCGGATACATTTCGCTGACACAGCTCTGCTTAGCGCCGAAGCCGCCACCTACACGCGGTTTAACTACGCGTACCATAGTTTTGGGGATATGCAACGCGTTGGCAATAATGCGGCGGCAGTGGAAAACTATCTGCGTAGAGCTAAGGACATTCAAACGGCCGTAGGTATCAATGGAGCAATAGGTTACGAAAGGCTCCATCATATCCTGCTGCACAGCCTTGGTATGAGTTGTCTGGTCGATAACAACATCGCATTCCGCCAGAATCTTATCAACCTCGCCATCCTCGATAACCTCATGGGCACACAGGTTGCGCTTATTATCGGCGCCAACCGGGCAGTGAGCCTTCCAGGTATCCTCGGGATGCACGAGCACAGGGTTATCCAGCGCAGTACGGAAGTCAAGCACTGCGTCCAGCAGCTGATATTTTACTTTAATCAAAGACAGCGCCTTATCGACAGCCTTTTCCGTTTTGCCGGCAACAATCGCCACAATGTCACCCACAAAGCGTACATGACGGTCGAGCAGCAGACGGTCATAAGGACTCGGTTCGGGATAGGTCTGGCCTGCATAGGTGCAGCGCTCGCCGTCCTGCTCCACGTCCTCCCAGGTATAAATTGCTTCGATGTCAGGCACCTTGGCTGCAATCGCGGTGTTGATGCTTTCAATAATAGCATTCGCATGCGGAGAACGCAGCACCTTGACAAGCAGGCAGTCGTTCGGCACCAGGTCATCGGTGTAGACAGGCTGGCCTGTCACCAGCTGCATAGCATCCTTTTTGCGGTAGGATTGGTTAACTATTTTCATCTGCAGCTCCCCTCCTTATGCCTGCGCCTGAGCTTTTTTCCAGGCGATGAAATTCTGAATTCCGCGCAGCTGTCCCTCATAGCCGGAGCAACGGCACAGGTTGCCTGCCAAAAATTCCTTGATTTCTTCTTCCGTAGGCTCGCTGTTTTCACGCAGCAGCGCGATAGCGTTCATAATCATGCCGGGGTTGCAGAAGCCGCACTGCTCCGCGCCCTGGTCGGCAATAAAGGCACCGAATTCCGCTGCCTCCTGCTGCATTCCTTCCATAGTCACAATGCTGTGGCCTGCGGCACGCGCTGCCAGGATAGCACAGGAAAGCACCGGCTTATTATCCATAAATACAGTGCACAAACCACAGTTGGTAGTGTCACAGCCGCGCTTCACGCTGTAGCAGCCTTCCTTGCGCAGAAAATCGAGTAAAACTGTATCAGCCTCCACCATACGGGTCAGCTTTTTGCCATTTAAGGTTAAGGTTATCTCCATCAGGCCTTACCTCCCAGTTCTGTTAAACATCTTGCTGTCAGCACCTTAATCAGGTGTGTACGATACGCAGCACTGCCGCGCGGATTGGTTTCCGTCGGCAGTAAGCCTGCAGCATATTCCGCAAAGGCCTGCGCCTTCTCGGCAGTCATAGGCAGAGTTGCGAGCTGCTCTGCATCCTTCACCAGTGCAGCCTTCGCCGGACGTGCGCCCACTGCAGCCTGCACGCCTTCCTGCGTCAACGCCGCCGCGCAGGTCAGCACCGGAAAGTCGGTTTTGCTGATGCGCACGGATTTATAGCTGTAATGCGCTGCTGTCTTTTTAACAATAACGCGCACCAGAATATCTCTGTCATACGGCATATTCACAAAATCTGCCACCGGCACAATACCGCCCTTGTATAATTCCACATAGCTGTCCATCACCAAAAGCAAGGTCAGCACATCCGAAAATCCGAAGCGTCCGAACACACTGCCGCCGACGGTAGCAAGATTGCGGAACTGCACACCTACAATATGGCGCAGCGCCTCCTTATTTGCTCCCTCACTGTAGGCGGTAAAGCCTTCATGCAGCTCCAGTTGGCGCAAGCTCACCATCGCACCGATGCGGAATTCCGTTTCTGTTTCCTCTATTGTATCCAGGCCTAAAGCCGACAAATCAATAGCTGTCTGCACATTGCTCTTGCTCAGGCGCATCCACAGCATACCGCCAAGCAAGCGGTTAGGGCGCTTCTGGTTCAGCTGCCACGCCTCCTCCAGAGTTGTTGCCTGCTTATATTCACGAATTGTCAACATATACTGCCCTCCTGTTCTTTTTTTATTGCATACTTATTCCATTATATTTTACCATATTTTTTCTATACTTGAAAAGAGAAAAAATGCACATTGGCTCATAAGTTACATTCTTCTACGGCATAAGAAAAAATGGATGCCTCTCTGTAAAGCAAGAGAAGCATCCATAATTATTATTAAAAATTCTAAGCAGGCTTATTTGCCTTTTTTAGCACCCTGACGGCGGTTACTGCCGGTTTTGGGAGCCTTGCGCTTATCAACAACGGAATTGCGTCCGCGCTTAGGTCCTGCGGACTTTTTCTTTTTGGCAGCCACAGCGACGCGGCGTGCCACAACACCACCCTCCAGATTTTGGCGTTCCATCAAAATACCCAGCTTGGTTTCGATATTACGCAGCCATTTAACCTCGTCGGCAGTATAAAGCGTAATTGCTTCGCCCTCATTGCCTGCACGGCCTGTACGGCCGATGCGGTGAACATACCAGTCGACATCATGCGGAATATCGTAGTTTACAACATGGGTTACACCCTCAACGTCCAAACCGCGGGCAGCCAGGTCGCTGGCAACCAGAATCTGAATCTTAGCATCACGGAAGGCCTTCATAACAGTTTTGCGCTTTGCAGGAGACATTTCGCCATGCAGCACATCAACGTTATAGCCCTGCATGCCCAGCCAGTCGCCCAACTCCTTAGTGCGCTCCTTGCTCATGCAGAAAACAATCATCAGATACGGGTTCAGGCGGTCAATGAGCGCTGCCACAGCCTTATTCTTGTATTCATCTGTTGTTTTCAGGCAAACCTGTTTGATTTTCTCAACTGTAGCCTGATCCGGGTTGATATCAATGAGCGCGCAGTTTTTCGTCAGCTTGCGTCCCAGCTTGCGCACTTCTTCCGACAGAGTTGCGGAGCAAAGCATCGTCTGATGCTCCGGCGCGGTCATAGCAATCAGCTCCAGCGCTTCATCCATAAAGCCCTGCTGCAGCATTTCGTCAACCTCGTCCAGTACCAGATAGCGCACACCGCCAAGGTCGGTGTTGCCCTTGCGGATGTGGTCCAAAAGACGGCCGGGAGTACCGATCAGCACATGGCTGCGTCCCTCCAGCTTATATTTTTGCGTTTCGAAATCGCGTCCGCCGGTAACAGCCAGCACTTTGATATCGCTTTCGCCCAGGATTTTTTTCATTTCGGTGGCAATCTGCTGCGCCAGCTCGCGCGTAGGCGTAATTACCAAAGCCTGCACATAGCTTTTGGCAGTATCGATTTTTTCTACCAGCGGCACTAAGAACGCCAGTGTTTTGCCAGTGCCTGTCTGCGCACGGGCGATTACATCACGTCCGGCAAACAGCGCCGGTATAGCCTGCTCCTGTACCGGCATCGGCTTTTTAATGCCCATTTTCTGAAGCTGCTCTACGGTGTGGGCACAAACCTTTAAGGCTGCAAATCCATTTGTCATTTCACATTCCTCTTTTCCTCTAAAATTTATCTTCTGACCATAAGGTCTTTTTTCTCTATAACTTTAGTATTATATCATAGATTGGGCAGGAACGGAAAGATGCAGGCAAATTTTTCTGTTGCATATGATTGCTATAGCCTGAAAACTATCTCTGATTTTTATAATTAAGCATATAAAATTGCTTGGCCAAACAAATTGTACATGCGACAAAAAGCCCCTGCCGGCGATTTCCGACAGGGGCCTTGGCTTATTCAATTTATTCAGCTTCGCAAGCTGACATTTGCTTTTACATTACGCCTCTGAAATAGTGGCCTCTTGTAGTACCCGGCAGATTTTCCGGTGCCTCCACCGCACCGCCGAGAATCTTGCGGTACAGCGCCACAAGTTCGCCCAGACGTGCCGCATCGTAATCACGGCCGTCAATTCTCAGCGCCGCTACGCCTGCTTCCGCCATGTGCTGCACATTGGCAGTCATCGAAAGCTCATGCGCATTCAGAATATGCATGCGGCAGAACTGGTCCGTAACAATCGGGAAGCGTGCATCCTTGCGGTCACCCAAGAACAAAGGCTCTGCACAGTTAAACTTGCAGGCACCCTTATCCAGCGCACCCAGGAAGCTGCCGCCTACACAGTATTCGGAAACCATCATTTCCAAACGTCCCTGAATCATGCACTCCAACGGCAACGGGCTGACGCTCACAAGATGCTCTACCTGCGCCATGGTCAGCTCGGGGCTGAGCACTGCACCTGCAGCGCCCTGTTCCTGCCAGAACTGCAGTGTCTGGCTGTTGAAGATGTTCAAAGACATATCTGCTACCAAATTAAGCGCAGCATGCTTCTTCACCAAAGGCCACAAGCCGTTGTTGTTGATATAAACAAAATCAGGCTGCATCTCCTCCCACAGGGTAAAGAGCTTGTCGAAATATGCCAGCTGTGCTTCCTTGATAATACGCGGTGTAGCAAAGGCCAGCTGACGGCCTGCCTTGCGCACCAGCTTGGCAGCCTTGGCATAATCCGCCTCGGACGGCAGCTGATGGTTAAAGCAGTCACCGCCGAAGAGAATGCGTTCAGCACCTGCCTGCAGCGCAGCATTGACCTTCTCAACGCTGTCGCAATGCACTACCAGAACGGATTCATGCTGCTTGGCCTTATGTGCCTGCGGCACTAATTGCTCGCTGAAGCTGTGCACCGCTGTGCGCGCCGGTGCGAAGGCATTCAGACGCGCTGCATCCAGTGCCTCGCATGCCATACGGCGTGCTTCGTTCATTTCGCTCATCGGCACCATGACATTTTCGTCATGCTCAAAGCACAGGCTGTTCAGGAAATATTCGGTCGTACCGAGGCGGTCCAGCTGCTTGCGCACACCGGCCTCATCCAGCGCACGCTTGCGTGCTGCCTCTACGATAAAATCGGTTTCGCCGTAGCCGACGTTGCCTTCATCATCCGTCAGCGTAACGGTCATAGGCTCGCCCAGACGTGCAGTAACTACGGCATCTACCGGAATACGTTTTTTTGCGTCCGGTCCGAAGAACTGCTGCGCATAGCTCATCAGTCTGCTGTCGAGAGTACGGAAAACACGGTCATTCAAGCGTACACCGTTAGGCACGTCAATCGTTACCTGCCGGCCAGGGGCCGCGCTCTGCACGCTATTGCCGCCGCACAGCATATCCGTAACGGTTGTGCCTACACGTCCGCCTACGCTTACCCAGAATTCCAGTCCGTCACCCAGATGCAGCTCCTTATCCAGCTTGATAACTGCCTTATTGCGGTTTTTATCCAGCTTAGCTACACGGCCGATAAGCACACCGCGGTTGTTGGGACGGCGGTCGCTCATCATTGTGCGACCGGGACGACGCTCCAAATAAGCGGTGGTAAAGTCACGATTGAAGATTTGCTCGATATTCGCCAAATCTTCTTCCGGCACGTTATAGTCACCGGCAAGATAGCTGTCAATCGCCCGGCGGTAAGCATCTACTACTACCGCAACATATTCCGGGCGCTTCATGCGTCCTTCGATTTTGTAGGACACAACGCCTGCGTCAATCAGCTGCGGCAGAATGCTCAAGGTATTCATATCCTTCGGGCTCAGCAGATACTGGCCTGCATCCTTGCCCTGCAGCATATCTTCATCCTTCGCGTTGAGCAGCTTATACGGTAAACGGCAAGGCTGGGCACAGCGTCCGCGGTTACCGCTGCGGCCGCCGATAAGACTGCTCATCAGGCATTGTCCGCTGTAGCATACGCACAGAGCACCGTGAATAAAGGTTTCGATTTCACTGCCGCGGCTGCAGGCTGCACCGATTTCCTTTAGGCTCAGCTCGCGCGCCAATACGCTGCGCTCCATGCCTGCGCCCATAGCAAAGTCTACACCGCTGCTGTTGGTAATGCTCATCTGCGTGCTGGCATGCAGCGGCAGCTCCGGCACAATTTTCTGCGCCAGACGTATAACGCCCAAGTCCTGCACAATAAGTCCGTCTACGCCTACGTTATTCAAAAACAGCAGGTAAGCGGATAAAGCCTCCAGCTCGCTGTCATCAACCAACGTATTGACGGTAATATACAGGCGCACATGGTGCATATGCGCAAAATACACCGCCTTAGCCATTTCCTCTTCATCAAAATTGCTGGCATAGGCACGTGCGCCAAAGGCTTTACCGCCCATATATACAGCATCGGCGCCGGCGTTTACCGCTGCCTCCAATGCTTCCCAGCTGCCTGCGGGAGCAAGCAGTTCTATTGTTTTCTTTTCCATATGTTATCTACCTTTCACGCACTGCTGCCAGCAGTCTGTCGTATCTGGCCTGCAGGCTTTGCAGCTCTTCTACCAGCACAGCATTTCTTTGCTGCATTTCCTGCTCGAGCGCAGCATATTTTTCCTGTATTTTCTGCTCCGCTGCTGCGCACTTTTGCTGCAGCTCCTGCTCCATCGCAGCGCATTTTTCCTGCATTTTCTGCTCCGCCGCCACAGATTGCTGCTGCATTTCCTGCTGCAGCGCAGCGTATTTTTCCTGCAGCTCCAGTCTGTCTGCAGCCAGGTCGAGCGCCGTCCAGATGGCTATTTTATCTGTCTGCAGCAGCTTTTTGCTTTCTGCCAGCTCCTGCATTCTTCTGTCTACCTCTGCTGCTATTTTCAGCACCTGTTCTTCGGAAGCAGAGGTCGTTAATGCATAGGTACTATTATATATTTTTACAGAAACTGATGCTTTTTCCATAAACACATCCTCTAGCTTATTCTGCGATAACGATAAAGTTAAAGCTTTGCAGGCTCATTTTTTCCCAAGAGCGCTTGTAATCCATGCGGATATTGTAGGTACCGGGCTTAGTAACCGCCAGCACCAGAATTTCAACGCCGGGCGCACCCATTCTTTCCTCATCAGCGCGCGGAATGGTAAACGAGCTGCCTACCTTGCTTACTGCCGGTGAGCTGCAGCTGAATTGCCAGCCGTAGCCGGTGGAAGGATTGCTGTCCAGCTTCAACGCCATAAGTCCGCTTGCAGGCAGACGCAGTGTTTTGCCTGCAGCCTTATCGGTAATTTTCGCCAGCTGCAGCAGGCGTCCCGCTTCGCCGATGCGCAGGGAGGTAACTACATCCCTGTAGGGTACAAAGCTACTGTAGGCAGCATTTTTCTTGCTGCGCACAAACAAGCCCTCTTCGCCGAAAAGCACGTTATCATAATTGCCCAAAGCATTTTTTACGTTATCGTTATCTACAAAGAAATACGTAACCTCGAACTCCTTGCCGGTTGTCAGATCAAGATTCAGTCCGGTGTACGCCTTGCGTCCGCCGTTGTCTGCCTCCAGCAGCAGGCTTACCAGGCTAGGACGGTTCAGCATCACCTTATAGGTTACACTTCCCTGACCGCCTACCTCCTTGACCAGCTTAGCTGCAGCGTCGCGTACCAAAGCGTTGGCCTGTTTTTCCAGCTCTGCGGAATTACTGCCGTCGATGTAGGGCAGCATTGCCGTTGCCTTGCCGACAGAGGTCTGTTCGGTAAGCACCGTAGTCTGCTGGTCTGCCAGAACCGGCAGAGATAAGCATAAGCATAATAATGTTGTCAACAGGATTTTCATAGCCTGCAGCTCCTTTCCAAAAACAATGTTCCAAGCCTTGAATCTCTTGGTAAAAATTAAGCAGGAAGAAAAGCCCTCCTGCTTAATTAAAGCAATCGCGCTAAAACTAGCCGCCAATCGCTATTTTACAATCATAAACTTTTAATGAACTCAACAGCCTTTTCCAGACGTGCCAAAGTTCTTTCCTTGCCCAGCAGAACCATAACGTCAAACATACCGGGGCTTACGGTGCGTCCGGTCAGAGCCAGACGAGTCGGATGGATAACCTTGCCCAGAGCCAGACCGTTGTCGGCAGCAATCTTATTGTATGCTGCTTCGGTAGAAGCCAGGTCATATACATCATCAGCCTTAATTGCTGCAATGCACTGCTCCAGTACAGGAATATTTTCTGCCTTGAAGTGCTTAGCTACACCCTTTTCATCATATTCTTCAACATCCTTGAAGAAGTATGTTGAAGCATCGGCAACCTCCTGCAGAGTTTTAACGCGTACACGTACAACGTCTACGAGCTTTTCAAAGTATGCTTCGTTGGCAGCATCGTTGAACCATTCTTCGGTTACCAGGCCATCTTTAACGAAGAAGGGCTTAGCATCCGGCAGAATTTTTTCCAGCGGCAGCTCGGACAGATATTGGCCGTTCATCCAGGTGAGCTTTTTGGTGTCATAAATAGCAGCCTTTTTGCTCATCTGCTCCAGCTCAAACAGCTTAACGGTTTCTTCCAGAGTGAAGATTTCACGTTCATCGCCGGGGCCCCAACCAAGCAGAGTCAGATAGTTGATGATAGCTTCCGGCAGATAGCCTTGGCTGCGGAATTCTTCAACAGAGGTTGCACCATGACGTTTACTCAGCTTGGAACGATCCATAGCCAGAATCATCGGCATATGACCGAACTTAGGCGGTTCCCAGCCCAGTGCTTCGTAAACCAGCAGCTGCTTTGGAGTGTTGGAAAGATGCTCCTCAGCGCGCAGTACGTGAGTCATGCCCATCAGATGGTCATCGACACAAACAGCGAAGTTATAGGTAGGAATACCGTTGGATTTTACAATTACGAAATCATCAAACTGGTCCATGTTAAAGGTAACTTCGCCATGAATCAGATCATGCACGGTGATACTGCCTTCGGCAGGAATCTTGATACGGATGGAATACGGTTCGCCTGCAGCGATGCGTGCTTTAGCCTCCTCTGCCGGAATATCACGGCAGGTACGTGCATAGCGGAACGGTTGCTTAGCAGCGCGTTGTTTTTCACGTTGTGCAGCCAGATCCTCGGTAGTGCAGAAGCAGTAGTATGCTTTGCCTTCGTCCAGCAGCTGCTGAGCATATTTTTTGTAAATATCAAAGCGCTCGGACTGATAGTAAGGACCGTATTCGCCGCCGGCCTCCGGGCCTTCATCCCAATTGATGCCCAACCATTTCAGGCTGGTAAGGATTTGGCTTACGGAATCCTCTTTCAGGCGTTCAATATCGGTATCCTCGATACGCAGAATCAGCTTGCCGCCCATTTTGCGGGCAAACAGCCAGTTAAACAGCGCAGTACGCGCACCACCAATATGTAAATACCCAGTAGGACTGGGAGCAAATCTTACTCTGACTTCAGACATTTCATCGTCTCCTTACATTTTAATTACAAATATAGATTGTCAATCAGATTAATTATACAGCTTTGAAGAAAAAAGTGCAAATATTAATCTGCGTTGCCGCCGTTTTTTATTTTTCTTCATGATTTAAAGAAAAAGCAAATCCAAACGACTTCGTTCATAGAAAACTGCTTTTATTGCTATTATTTCGCATTTTTTCGTTTGTCTAACCGCCGTTTTCGTATTATAATATTGTAATGAAGTAAATAAAAGGAGGATGCTTATGTGCCAAACCCCAGATTGGTCCGTCGGTGACCGCTATCTGCGTGAAAACGTTCCAGAGCTCGCCCCGTTAGTTGACCGTTATTCGCCCTGTCCGTTAAAACCAAAATCTAAAGAGGTTTATTTTACTATATTACTGACCGGTATTATTGCCCAACAGCTGCCGCCTGATGTCAGCCAACAGCTGATGAAAAAGCTCGAAGGCCTCACCGGCAATCCTATTACGCCGCAGGCAGTACTTGCTGCTTCCGCCGAGGACCTGCTCAGTATCGGTCTTGTTAAGCAAAAGATAGATTACCTGCGCAGCTTTGCCGAAGCAGTGATCAACGGCAGCGTAACTATGGATAAGTTCGACGATATGACCGACAGCCAGATTACCAAGCAGCTGATGCAAATCCGCGGCCTCGGCCAATGGACTATCGAAATGTTTCTGCTGCTGGCTCTGTGCCGCACGGACGTTGTACCCAGTTCCGACTTTATCTTCAAGAAAGAGCTGCAAAAAATGCTTAATCTGAGCGAAATTCCCAAACGCGGCAAAATCAATACGCTTACGGAAACCTGGCGCCCCTGGCGCTCACTCGCAGTATGGTATATCTGGCAAAAAGCCAACGATAGCGAAAAAAAATAACACCCAAAGCAAAACAAAACCGTCCTTCCCAGTCTGCAATTTTGCAGATAACAGGAAAGGACGGTTTTTCTTATTTTCCGAACACTATTTACTGTTCACTAATCACTGAATACTATTTCAGGCTGGCAATAGCGGCAGCGGTATCTTCAGCACCGTAAACATAGGAGCCTGCTACCAATACGTTGGCACCGGCAGCCTTCACCAGCTTGGAGGTTTCGGCATTAACGCCGCCGTCAACCTGAATATCCACATTCAGGCCGCGCTCGGTAATCATCGCATGCAGGCGCTCAATCTTCGGAACTACGCCTTCAATAAAGCTCTGGCCGCCGAAGCCGGGGTTAACGGTCATCAGCAGTACCATATCAACGTAAGGCAGAATTTCTTCTACCGTACCCAGGCTGGTAGCGGGATTCAGCGCAACGCCGGCCTTCATGCCCTCAGCCTTAATCTGCTGGATGCAGCGGTGCAGATGCTTGGTGGTTTCTACATGCACAACAATCTGGTCGGCACCGGCAGCCTTGAAATCGGCAATGTATTTTTCCGGATTTTCTACCATCAGATGGCAGTCGAAAAACAGGTCGGTTACCTTACGGATTTTTTTCACTACAGGAGCACCGAAGGTCAGGTTAGGTACAAACTGGCCGTCCATAACATCGATGTGTACCCAGTCGGCACCGGCAGCTTCAATTTTTTTGATTTCGTCCGCCAGATATGCAAAATCGGCAGATAAAATTGATGGAGCAACTTTAATCATCATTTTCTTCCCTCTTTCTCTTGCAGGAGTTTTACCTCTGCTAACATTGTCAAATATGATTCATAACGGCTGGCAGAAATCTTTCCTGCAGCCACAGCATCCTTTACACCGCAGACAGGCTCATGCGTATGCGTGCAGGGACAGAACCTGCAGCCTGCCTCATAATCGGCAAACTCACGGAAGGAGGCCAGCACCATTTCGGCTGTCAGGCCCTCCAGCAGCAGATTGCCGAAGCCCGGAGTGTCCGCAATATAGCCTTCGTCAAACGGCAGCAGCTGTGCATAGCGTGTAGTATGCTTGCCACGGCCGATTTTTTCGCTAACCTCGCCCGTGCGCAGGTCAACGCTGCTGTCGATAGCGTTGATGGTAGACGATTTGCCTACGCCCGAAGGTCCGCCAAAAGCGCAGATTTTACCACGCAGACGCTCACGCAGAGCCTCCACGCCGGTGCCGTTCTGTGCCGACAGAGTATAAACCTCGTAACCGATAGGCTCATAAACAGCCTTCACCTGCTCAATCAGGCCCGCAGGAGCATTATCCTCCTTGTTGAGCACCAAAATTGCAGGAATTTTCGCCAGCTCTGCCAACGCCAGCAGCTTATCTGCCAGCAGAAAGCTGAAATCCGGCGCAGCACAGGCAAAGGCTGCCACAAACAAATCCAGGTTAGCCAGCGTAGGGCGTGGCAGAAAGTTTCTACGCGGCAGCACGCCGGTAATCATCCCCTCGCGTTTTTCGCTGCTGCTTACCTCAAAGCCGGCGATATCGCCTGTTGCCAGCGAAAAACGGTTTTTCTTCATTTTCCCCTTTACCTTACAGGTATAGAGCTCGCTTTCGCCCTCAACCTTCAGGTAATAATAGCCGTTATAATTTTTCAGGACTCTGCCCTGCAGCTCTGCCATGTTTACAGGTTCCTTTCGGAAATGAGCTTGCCGTCACAGATGAACTGTACCTTGGCATTGCCTGCATATTCCACCTTCTGACGCAGACGCACGCTGCCGTTTTGTGTACCGCTGTACAGCGTTGCCGTGCCGTTGTCATCCGTCAGCACAATGCGTACGTTGGCAGGTTTACCGCTCGGTACGACAAAGTCAACGTAGGCGCTCTTCTTATCGCCGCCGGCAGCTACGGTAATTGCTACTGCCGCGCCGTCGTTAAGGTTACTGCCTACACCCGGGTTGCAGGCCAGAACTATATTCTTCTTGGCGCTGGCATCCTGAACCTTTTTGATTTCACCCAGCTTCAGACCTGCCTGCTCCAGCATGCCCTTAGCTTCGTCAATGGATTTGCCGATAATATTCGGAACCGGCTTGTCGCCTTCGTTGATTACCAAATCGATGGCAGTTCCTTTGGGAGCCTTGTCCAGGCCCTTTGGCGACTGGCTGAGAACAGCGCCGATTTTACCGCCGTCCACATGCTTGCGCGTCACCTTACCGACCTTAAAGCCTGCATCCGCCAGCTGCTGCTCCGCCTTCGACAGCGACATGCCTGTAACATCAGGCACAGCCTTCAGCTCCGCGCCCTTACAGATGGTCAGGATAATAAGGCTGCCCTGCTTACGTTTTTCGCCGGCCTTCGGGGACTGCTCCATAACAGTACCGGGCTTAAACTTATCAGGATCGCCGTATTTTTCCTCCAGCTCTACCTTAAACTGCTTTTCCTCCAGCAGCTTCTGTGCTTCTACTACCGTCATATTGGTAACATTAGGCACTGCAATTTCCGCCAGATTGCGGTTGAAGATAAAGTGCGCTACCAGCGAAATTGCTACTACAGCAGCAGTAATCATTACTATCAGTTTGGTATAATTCAGCTTTTTCTTAACCACTGGTTTTTCATCCCCTGTTTTTCCGGAAGGCATTGCTTCCTGCTTTTCCTGAATTTTTTCCGGCTCTTGTGTTACAGCCGGAGTTACCTGCTTCGGCGGCAGCTCACTGCGCACCGGCTTCATAATTACCGTAGCACCGTCATCACGGTTATCGACAACATTGCCGTTAGGCTTCACCGCGCCCAGCTCCTGATGATAGTCCTCGCTGCTGAACGGGAAGAGCTTCATCTTCAGGTTCAACAAATCGTGTCGCATCTGTCCGGCGTTAGCATATCTATCCTCACAACTCTTTGCCAACGCCTTGTCCATAATCTCCTGCATGCCCTCGGGAACATTTTCCATATAGTCCTTCAGCTGCGGCACAGGCTTTTCTACATGCATCATAGCAACCGAAACCGCCGTTGTGCCGACGTAGGGAACCTCACCCGTAAGCATTTCGAAGAGCACTATACCCAAAGAATAGACATCGCTGCTGGCAGTAATCTTACCGCCGCAGGCCTGCTCCGGAGAAATATAATGCACAGAACCCATCACCGATTTGGAATAAACCATCGTCTGGTTCGTGACCATTTTGGCAATGCCGAAATCAGCGATTTTCGGATTCATATTTTTGTCAATTAAAATATTCTGCGGCTTGATGTCACAGTGAATAATGTTATGGCTGTGAGCATGCTGCAGTGCATCGGCAAGTCGCACAGCGATTTCCAGCACAGTATTCAGGCTCAGCTTATGCTCCTGCATATACTCCTTCAGAGTAACACCGTCAACATATTCCATAACTATATACTGATTGCTGCCTTCCGATACAACATCATAGATATTGATAATATACGGATGCACCAGACGCGCCGCGGATTTTGCTTCTCTGCGGAACTGCTCCAGCAGCTCATTGTCCCCCAGGAACTGGTCGCGCAGCATTTTCACGGCTACATTACGGTCCAAAAGCTGGTCGTGGGCCAAAAAGACTTCGGCCATACCGCCATAGCCAATCGGACGAATAATCTCATAGCGTCCGTTCAAGATGGTCTTGCCATTTTTATCCATTACAGCTTTCCTCCCCCTGCGTAGTTAAATCAATAAGAATCAGAGACACATTATCGCGTCCGCCGTTGTCCAGGCTCTGCTCCAGCAGTTTGTCAGCAGCCTGCTCCGGATCGGCACAGCCGATAATCCGGCTGATTTCGGCTGCACGCAGCATGTCGGACAGACCATCGCTGCACAGCAGCAGCCTGTCACCCTCCTGCAGACGGAAGCTGAAGAAATCAGCATTGACTGTTTCCTCGACACCCAGGGCTTGCAGCAAAATATTACGCTGCGGATGTACAAAGGCTTCCTCGTCCGTAATTTTTCCCTGTTCCTTTAAATCCGCTACCAGTGTATGGTCGTGCGTCAGCTGCTCCAGCTTGTCGTTGCGGAACAGATACAATCTGCTGTCGCCTACATGGCAGCAGTAGCCGTGCCCATCCCCCGGCAGATAAAGCGCCGTCATCGTCGTTCCCATGCCGGAATAGCTTTCATTGCTCACCGCCATTTTAAAAACGTGCGTATTAGCCTTGTCAAAGGCCTCCAGCATAACCTTACGGATATTCTGTTCCTTCTGCTCATGGCGCAGGCTATGTGTTGCAGCCTCAAAGGCTTTAATAGTAGACCTGCTGGCAATTTCTCCTGCCGCATAGCCTCCCATGCCGTCGGCAACGGCAAAAAGAGAGGGCTCACGCACCAGCAGCGCATCTTCATTATTCTCTCTGACCAGGCCCACATGGGTTCTGCTGATTACCTGCATTATTTTTGCTCCTGTTCCTTGGCAAATTTAGCCCGCAGCTGACCGCAGGCCGCATCAATATCCTTTCCCATCTCCTTACGAACGGTAGCGTTAATCCTGTTTTTCTGCAGGATGCGCAAAAAGCGTTCTACTGCCGCTTTGGACGGGCGCTCAAAGCCCTGCTCCGGTACCGGGTTGGCCGGTATCAGATTAACGGATGCCTGCTTATAGCGCAGGTAATTGCTCAAAAGCTCCGCGTCCTGCGGACTGTCATTTTTTCCCTTCAACAGAATATATTCATATGTTATCTGCCTGCCGCTGGCTTTGCTGTAGCTTTCGGCAGCTGTCAGCACATCCACGAAGGGATAACCCTTGTTGACAGGCATCAGCGCCGTACGCAGCTCGTTTTTGACTGCGTGCAGTGAAATTGCCAGATTTATCGGCTTGCCCTGCTCCTCCAGGCGTTTAATACCCGGAATGATGCCGCAGGTGGAAATCGTCATATTACGGTAGCTCATGTTGCAGGTGTCCTCGCGATGCAGAAAATCCAGCGCCTGCAAAACGCTGTCAAAATTCAGCATCGGTTCACCGCTGCCCATGACCACCACTCTGCTCACCATTGCTCCCTGCTCACGCAGACGCTCGTTGAACAGGTAAACCTGCGCCACGATTTCTGCCGCCGTCAGGTTGCGTACAGCACCCTTCAGGCCGCTGGCACAGAAAGCGCAGTGCATATCGCAGCCGACCTGGCTGGAAACGCACACGCTGTAGCCGTAATCATGGTGCATCAGAACCGTTTCTACCGAATTGCCGTCCGGCAAGCCCAAAAGCAGCTTACTAGTCATGCCGTCGGAGGAATTCTGCTCACGCAAAATTTCCAGACTGTGCGGCAACACGGTGAATTTTTCCTGCAGCACGGCAATATCGGCCTTGCTCAGGTTGTGCATAGCGGTAAAATCAAAGACCGACTTTTGGTACAGCCATTGAAATACCTGCTTGGCACGGAACTTTTTCAGTCCTGCTGCCACAAACAAATCCTGTAATTCTTCTATTGGTAAAGCAAAAATATCTTGCATTCTCTTACCTCTATATTACTGCTTTTTCATCAGCTTACAGATATAAAAGCCGTCGATGCCGTCATTCTGCGGCAGAAGCTGCAGCTCCTGTACCTGCTCACCCGTCAGCGGATGTGTGAATTCCACGCGCTGCCATTCGGGATGCTGCGTTAAAAACTCTTCCACCAGATAATGGTTTTCGCTCTGCTCAATCGTGCAGGTGCTGTAAACCATCGTGCCGCCGTCCTTCACATACTGTGCGGCATTCTTTAAAATTGCCAGCTGCAACGGCGGGAACAGCTTCAGATCCTTGCGTTGCTTGCGCCAGCGTGCTTCCGCACGGCGACGCAGCACACCCAGACCGGAGCAGGGTGCATCAACCAAAACTCTGTCAAACACGCCCAGCCATTCGCTGCGCAGCTGCAGAGCATCGTTCTGCAGTGCTTTGACGCTCTTCATGCCCAGACGGGCAGCGTTTTCGGCAATCAGCTCCAGCTTATGCTCGTGGATGTCGCAGGCGATAACCTCGCCCTTATCCTGCATAAGCTGTGCCACGTGCGTTGCCTTGCCGCCGGGAGCGCTGCACATATCCAGCACGCGCATTCCGGGCTGCGGCGCCAGCACCGGCGCTACCAGCATAGAGCTTTCATCCTGAATATAAAAATGCCGCGGCAGTGCTGCCAGAAGCGTATGCAGCGACGGCAGATGCTCTGCCACAATGCCGTAGGGACTCCATTCGGAAGCATGCACCTGCGCACCCATTTCCGTCAGATCCGCCAACAGCTTGTCGCGCGTAGTCACCAGCGTATTAACACGCAGGCACACCGGCGCAGCCGTATTATCAAACGCCAGCAGGCGTTCGGTACCGCCGCGTCCCCACGGTCCCAGCCAGCGCTTCACCAGCCAGCGCGGATGGTAATACTGCAGCGACAGATAATCGGCATCCTGCTTTTCGGTATCAGGCAGGACGAATGCTCCTGCTTCCTGCTTACGCAGCAGACCGCGCAGAACGCCGTTGACGAACTTGGCGCTGCCCTCATGGCTCACGGAGCGCGCCAGCTTCACAGCCTCGTTTACTGCCGCCGACGCAGGAATGCGCGTCATATACAGCAGCTGGTAGGTGCTGATGCGCAGTATCGCCAGAATATCACCGGCCACCTTGTCCAGCGGACGGCTGACACACTGCGCCAGATACCAGTCAAGCGTACCGCTGGCCTTTACCGTGCCGTATACCAGCTCCGTTGCCAGCCTTCTGTCAAGATCGCTCAGTCTGCTGCCGCGCAGATACTGGTTCAGCGCGATATTCGTATAAGCGCCGTCCTCCAGCACCATACGCACCAAAAGCGCCGCTGCTCCGCGGGCACTCTCAGGATAATTTGCTTTTTGTTCCTTCCGCATGCTTTGTTTCTTCCTCATCATCTTCCATAAATGCTAAAATTGCTGCTTCCAGCTTATTGATATCTACCCGTGTATTAAAGCAGGGACCGAAGGGACGCTCGTTTAAAACGCCCAGCACCGGCAGCGGAAATACATCCTGAATGCCGCTAGTCAGGTCACGCTCACAGGCCACGGCCACAATAGCTTTCGGCCTTGCCTGCTTAACCATCTGCCTTGCCAGCGTACCACCGGTAGCCACAGCAAAATGGCAGCCGTACTTGTGCGCCAGCCCCAGCATAGCACCTACGCTGCAGCGTCCGCACTGACGGCAGTTCTCTACATTACGGGTTATCTTATGTACGCAGGTATCCAGCTGGATACAATGCGGTGTTAAAATCATAATTCGGTTGGCAGGCACCTTCACCTTATGCTGCAGCACCAGATTGTTGCTGACCTCGATAAAGGACTGCTCAATGCGGTCACGGGGAATGTTAAATAAGCGTCCCAATACTACCGCAAAGGGGAAAAGAATATTAATCGCCTTCCACGCCCAAAAATACAAAATCTTGAGCACCGGTATTCCCAACAGCGCCATAACAATTCCCAGCACGCCGCTGAGCATTGCCAGCACGATAAGTATGCCGAAAAAGCCGAAAACTATCGGCAGAAAACGGCTGATTTCATAAAGCCCCGGAAAGGTTACCTTCCAGACCACATAAAACATCAACGCACCTAATACGGCGCTGATGGAGGTCAGAGCCATAAATATACGTTTTTTGGGCTTAAACACACTATCTTCGTTCATTAAAAGATTACTCCTTCAATTTACAGCCTGCTTCAGGCAAGCAGGTCGCCCTCCTGTACGCCGCGGCCGTTCAGGAAAACCTGCGCCGGCATACGTTTTTTGGATTCGGGCTGTACCTCGGTGATTTCCAGTACGCCCTCACCGCAAGCAACAAAGAAGCTGTGCTTGCCGGTTTCGATAACAGTACCGGCAGCAGCATTGCTGTTTTTATCAGTCATTTTGCTGCCCCAGATTTTCAGGCTCTTGCCGTTCGGCAGCTTGGTAAAGGTGCTGGGTGCAGGGTTAAAGCCACGGATAAGGTTGTGTACCTCCTGCGCCGTTTTGCTCCAGTCGATATGCTCCATGCTGCGGTCGAGAAGTGTCGCATAGGTGGCCTGTTCGTTATCCTGCGGTTCTGCCACAGCGGTACCTGCAGCAATTTTGTCAATAACCTCGAGCAGCAGCGCCGCACCCTGCTCACGCAGAGCGTCATGCAGCTCGCCCATAGTAGTGTTTTCTGCAATAGGCACTACTACCTTGTCCAGCATAGCGCCAGTATCCATACCGATATCCATCTGCATAATCGTTACGCCGGATTCCTTTTCGCCCTTGATGATGGCATACTGAATCGGCGCTGCACCGCGATACTTCGGCAGCAGGGAAGCGTGTACGTTGATGCAGCCGTATTTCGGCAGCTCCAGAATTTCCTTGCTCAAGAACTGGCCGAAGGCAGCTACGACAATCAGCTCCGGCTGCAGCTCGTGCAGCAGCTCAACAAATTCAGGAGTTTTTACCTTTTGCGGCTGGTAAACAGTCAATCCCTGCGCCAGCGCATATTCCTTAACAGGTGTCTGCAGCAGCTTGTTGCCGCGTCCCTTCGGACGGTCCGGCTGAGTTACTACCGCAAGAATTTCATGCTTGCCGCTTTCGCACAGCGCCTGCAGGCTGCCAACCGCGAAATCCGGCGTTCCCATAAATACTATACGCATTTGTTTTCCTCCGTATATCTTTTTTCATATCCCGCTCAGGATTTATCTTACAGCATCCTCGGGATTTTCCTTCTGCTTAGGTGAAATGGTTTTAGCCTTGTCGATGAACAGAATGCCGTCCAGATGGTCCAGCTCATGCTGAATGCAGATAGCCAAAAGACCACTTGCGGAAAGCAGCATGCGTTGACCGGTTTTGTCGGTGAATTCGCATTCCACATATTCGGAGCGTTCTACCTCGCCTTCGTAATCAGGCACGGAAAGACAGCCTTCGCTGCCCAGCACCTTGCCCTCACGTTTAACAATTTCAGGGTTAATCAGCTCGTACAAGCCTTCGCCTACGTCGATAACTACTACGCGCTTGCTTACACCCACCTGCGGTGCTGCCAAACCTACGCCGTCGGCCGCATACATTGTTTCTGCCATATCACGCAGCAGACGCTGCAATTTTTTATCTATACGCTCTACCGGTTGAGCCACCTCACGCAGCACCGGAGCGCCGGCAATCACTATTTTTAACTTAGCCATTTTTGTTCCTCCTTATATCTATTCCAATAGTTCATTATAACACATTACTACAGAAAAAAACAAATTCTCTGCACAGGCTTCCTCATATATTTAAGCAAATACTGCAAAAGCCTTCTGCGTCAGGCGTATTTTTCCCGTCAACGTCAGAAGGCTCTTAAGCTTTTTTGTTATCTATTTTTTATAATTATTTTTATCTGCCATACGGATACCGGTATTTACCAGCTTCTGTGCAGGCTTGCTGCCATCTTTTACTGCTGCAGCGGCAGCCATCACAGCCTCATAGCCCATTTTGTACTGATTCTGTACGGCAACGGCAATACTATAGTTTTTGTCCTCCAGGCCCAGTAAGGTCTTTTTGCCAAGGTCAAAGCCGGTAACGGCAATATCCTTACGGCCTGCAGTCATTACAGCTTCCACAGTTGCATTGGTGGAGCCGTTGTTGCAGGCAATAATGCCTTTAACATTATGAGTATTTTTGATTTTTTCGGCAACCAGCTTAACTGCGCCTGCATCATCACCGTAGTTAATAATATAATCATGTTCGATTTTCCAGCTTGCAGGAGCAAATTTACCCCAGTTTGCCATAATGCTGTTCAGACGGTCGGCAATCGTAGTGCTGGCCAAGGTGCTGACATGTACCAAAACTGTTGCCTCCTCGGATTCCTTCACACCGTTAGCCTTCATCTGCTCTACCATTTGCTGGCAAACCTCGGCACCTGCCTCCAGGTTGTTGGTAAGGAAAGCTGCATCGTAATCATTGCTGCTCAATGCGGTATCAACCAAAAATACCGGCAGCTTCTGCTCGCGCAGTGTTTTCGCACTTGCCGTCATATTGGAGCTGTCCGCCGGAGCAAGTATTACTGCGTCCGCTTTTTTACCGGGAAGCTCTTTGACCATATCGCGTTGCAGCTCCCAGTCGCCGTCCTTCATAACGCCGCCGACATAAACGTTAACGTCAGCCTTAGCTGCGCCGTCCTTAATGCCGCGGATAACTTCTTCCCAATAGTTACCCTTCATAACCTTAAGTACGGCATAGACGTTTTTGCGTCCTTCCTTTACTTCCGTTACAGGCTCAAAATCCTGCTTGGATTTGGCGTTCATAACCTTTTGTGTTACCGCGCCCTGTTGCGCATTGTTGCCGCCGCAGCCTGCAACGCCTACAAGCAGTAAAGCCGAGAATAAAACTGCTAATAATTTCTTCATACCCATACTATCAACCTCCGCTTATTTATATGAGTAACATTTCAAAACTTGCTCATATGTTATCAACAATATTATAACACTTTTACAAGAAAAATCAAGCAATTTGTAATCTTTGTTTGTTTTAACCTAAACTCAATAACCACGTAAACATTAAAGAATAATAGACTCAGCAAGCATTGTATTTATCACAAATCAAAGCTGTTTTTCTGCGTTCAAATCAAAGCTAAATATTATTTTTGTCCTCTTTCACTTCACAATAGCTTGCGTCAGGTAAAGATAACTTTACAAAAGCCTCTTTCTTCTCATCAAAGTTTGTGCTATAATCTTTTATTAAGCAAGCAAAAACTGACAACAGTACAGCCCGCTTTATGATAATTTAGGGAGGATTTTTACATATGCTGAACCAGATTTCTTTATTCACCGAAAACAACGAGGGTGGTTTGTTCAAAATCACCACCATTCTTGCTAAAGCCAACATCAATATTTACACCATGCTGGCCAACGACAGTGCGGAATTCGGCATCGTGCGCCTGATTGTGGACAAGGCAGAAACTGCTATCGAAGTACTGAAGGCAGAAGGCTACCAATGCCGTCAGGACAAGGTTATTGCTGTAGAGATGAACGATACTCCGGGTTACCTGGACGGCATTCTTTCCGCTATCCACGGTGCCAACATCGACATTTCTTACCTTTACATTTCCTTTAACCGCGACAATGTTAAGCCGGTAGTAGTTTTCAAAACCAACGAGCCGGAAACTGCCACCTTCCTCATCGGACGTGGCTACAAGCTGCTGGAAACATTTTAATAGCTGAAATATTTTAAAGGCCGCCCGCTGAAGCAGGCGGTCTTTTTGCATGCAAAAAAGCTGCCGCAGCCTTCGCTACAGCAGCTCCTACTTATCAGTTTACAGTTCTTCCGCCAGGTCAAGCAACAGTCTTTCCGTCTTTTCCCAACCCAGGCAGGGGTCGGTAATAGATTTGCCGTAGACGCCATCATGCACGCCCTGAGCACCGTCCTCGATATAGCTTTCAATCATCAGGCCCTTGACGATTCTGTTGATATCAGCATTCAGCTTGCGGGAATGCACAATATCCTTGGCAATGCGGATTTGCTCCAGATATTTTTTGCCGGAATTGGCGTGGTTGGTATCCACAATAATCGCCGGGTTCTGCAGCTGACGCTCCGCATACATATCAATAACGATTTTCAGCACCTCATAATGGTAGTTGGGGAAACTGTTGCCGATGGGGTCTACATAACCACGCAAAATGGAATGCGCCAGCGGGTTGCCCTTGGTGCGTACCTCCCAGCCACGGAACAAAAATTCCTGCTCATGCTGCGCTGCCGCCACACTGTTGAGCATAACGGACAAATCGCCGCTAGTAGGATTCTTCATGCCAACGGGAATGCCTACGCCGCTGGCAATCATACGGTGGAGCTGGTCCTCGCTGGAGCGCGCGCCAACTGCGGCATAGCTCAGCAAATCGGACAGATAGCGGAAAACCTCGGGATAGAGAATTTCCTCTGCACCGGTCAGGCCGGTTTCTTCTACCACGCGCACGTTCATTTTACGGATAGCGATAATACCACTCAGCATATCCTCTTCACCCTCGGGAGAAGGCTGGTGCAGCATACCCTTATAGCCTACGCCGATAGTACGCGGCTTGTTGGTGTACAGACGCGGTACGATAAAAATTTTATCCTGTACCTTTTCCTGCAGCTTGGCCAGACGATAAACATAGTCCAGCACAGCATCCTCATTATCGCTGGAGCAAGGACCGATAACCAACAAAAAGCGGTCATCCTTGCCTGTAAAAATATTCTTTATAGCCTCGTCACGCTGCAGCTTCAGCAGCTTCGAAGCCTTACTTACCGGATAATCCTCCATTAAGGCCTGCGGTGACGGCAGCACCTTGATAAATTCCATCTGCATGCTCATAAACAATTACTCCCATTAATCAATTTGCTGACACCGGCAGATTTTTTGCAACATTCTACCGGTATTAGCAGTGTCAAATCTTCTATATTGTAACACAAACTCTGTTTTTATACAATCATTTACCATGTTAAATTACACTTACAGGGTCAACATTAAAGTAAAGATTAGGCTTTTCCTTGAATTCACTGTTCAGCAATGCTTCCTTTGTTTCCCTCAAATCCTGCGCCTTCAACAGCACATTGAAACGGTACAGGTCATAGGCCTTTGCCACCAGCGAGGGGAACGGTCCTGCAATCAACAAATCCTCCAGTTTGCCTTGCAGCTTTAAGCTCTGCAGATAGAAGACAACCTGCTGCGCCAGCGCCAGGCCTGCACCCTCATCCTTATCCACCACCTGCAGCTTAAGCATCTGGGCGAACGGCGGATAAAAATAGTTCTGACGTTCCTGCAGCTCGCGCTTGGCAAAGGTGTCGTAATCCTGCGTCACCGCCAGCTGCAGAATCGGGTTATCCGGATCATAGGTCTGGAAGATTACATGTCCCGGCCTGTCACCGCGTCCCGCACGCCCCGCTGCCTGCGTCAGCAACGAAAAGGCGCGCTCCGACGCTCGGTAATCCGGCAGATGCAGCGTACTGTCCGCCGCCAGTACTCCCACCAGCGTTACATTGGGAATATCATGTCCCTTCGCCACCATCTGCGTACCAATCAGCACATTGGCCGCACCGTCGGCAAAGCGCCGCAGGATATCGGCATGCGCAAACTTCGCCACAGTCGAATCCTGGTCCATGCGCAACACACGCACCTCCGGCAGCTGCTGCAGCTGTTCTTCGGCCTTCTGCGTACCGCTGCCGAAATATTTGATGCGGCGGCTATGACAGTTGGGGCACTCCTGCGGCAGCGGCATCGTGTTACCGCAGTAATGGCAACGCAAATCCTCGTTCTTCTTGTGGTAAACCATTGCTACGGCGCAATGCGGACAGGTAATCGTCTGGCCGCAGTCGCGGCACATCACAAAGGTAGAATAGCCACGGCGGGTTAGGAGGACAATCGCCTGCTCCCCCGCCGCCGCCGTCATCACTAACGCCTGCTGCAGCGCGCGCGACAGCACGCTGAAATTGCGCGCCTCCAGTTCCTTGCGCATATCCACGATCTCAACCTTTGGCAAAGCAGCACCATTAGGACGTGACGTAAGATGCAAATGTGTACATTCGCCCTGCAGTGCCTTATAATAAGTGCATAAATCCGGCGTCGCACTGCCAAGCACCAAAGCTGCGCCGGTCAGGCGGCAGCGGGTGCGGGCAACATCACGTGCATTATAATGCGGACGGTGGTCCTCCTCCTTGTAGCTTCCCTCATGCTCCTCGTCGACAATCACCAAGCCAAGCTTTTCAAACGGAGCGAACACAGCACTGCGCACGCCAATCAGCACCCTTGCCTTGCCTGTGCGCATGCGGTACCACACGTCGCCTCTTTCGTTCTGCGATAGCTTACTGTGCGCCACGGCAATCTCGCTGCCGAACCATGCCTGAAAGCGCTTCACCAGCTGCGCTGTCAGCGCAATTTCCGGCACCAACATCAGCACCTGCCAGCCTGCATCCACAGCATGAGCCGCCGCACGCAGGTAAACCTCCGTCTTGCCGCTGCCCGTAATGCCCTGCAGCAAAAAGGACTGCGCACGCTGCGCATCTATCGCCTGATTAATCTTTACTGCGGCATCCTGCTGCTCCGCCGTCAGCTGCAGGCTTTCGCCACGCTCCTGCTCTGTGTTATAGCTGTTGCGCAGCACACGCTTCTGCACTGCGTCCGCCAAACCGTTCTGCGCTAAAGCGCGCGCTACCGCGGAGCTCACACCCTGCTGCGCCAACTCGCTCACGCTCAGTGCTCCTGCAGCCTGTGCCAGTACGCCCAGGGCAGCATGCTGCCCCTTGGCACGTTTGGCAAGCGTTCCTTCAGCCAACGCCTGCCTTCCTGCAGCATTGATACGGTAAGCCAACACAGTTTTTTCCTGCAAACGCTCATTATAAACATAATAAAGCAAACGTCCCTGCGCATCACGCACGGCACGCCGCTTAATGCTCGATTTTCCCGGCACAAAAAGGCGCATCGCCTCTGCCAGCGAACACATATAATAATCTGCCATCCATTTGGCAGTAGCCAGCATTTCCTTATCAAACCAAGGAGTATCGCCCAAGGCTGCCTCCACCGGCTTCAGCTTACTTCTCAGCACTTCATCACTAGGCAGCGACACACGCTCCACCACAAAGCCTTCCACCTTCTGGCCGCTGAAGGGAATAACTACACGCCAGCCGCTGTCTATAAACTGCAGTGCTTCCGGCACACTGTAGGTAAACTGACGGAATAAATTTTTTACCGGTAAATTTATCGCAACATTAACAGCAAACATGGCAACCTCCTGCAAACATACTTGTAGTTTATTATAGCATAAATCAGGGAGAATGCGGAGAGCGTTTATATAAAAAGCGTTCTACCGCAGTCATGTAGAACGCCTTTTGCAGCTTTATGCTGTTTTACTGTTATGCTGTCAATTTGGAGGCAAGCTCACGTACTTCTGCTTCTACCGAAGTTTTATCTTTCATAACCGCTAAGGTTTGCCTTTAATCTTTATGTTTACTTCTTTCGTCCCAGAAAGAAGTAACAAGAAAGGGGCGCGCTTTACCAAAGCGCGGGAAACAGTCGCTTTTTTGCTCGCACAAAAAAACTTAGCAAAAAATGCTTTACCATATTCTCTTTGGTTCGTAGTAAACTAACGACTACTGAAACACATTAACGATTATGGAAGTATTTTTTGAGGTTTAGACTAACGCAAAGTTTAATCCCCTGATACAAGTCTTAGACAAACCACAAAGCACTTCATGGGTTACGAAGAACTTTTGCAAGAATTCGAACAAGCGCTAGTAACAGTAAAGCGGCCCTATTCAAACTGTTTGCATAGATCAAAATCACTGTTTCAGCACTTCGTCATATTTCATAATCTCGCACTGAGACTAGCCATTATTTTTTGCTTTCTCTTCCAGTTCCAACATGTACTTATCAAAATCAGACATAAATAATCTGTCTTGAATGACACGATATTTTTCAAATTCAGTTTCGGCATGCAGCTTTGCAATTGCTTCTGACACCTTCCCTACATCCTGTAAAACACCATATTCAAACATTTCAATGAAACTGTTAAGTCTCTTCTCCCAATCCTCCATAGTAAGAGGAATATGCCTTAATGTCATGTTCTCTGCGAAATCCAAGTATGCGGTAACCATACGGTTTAATTGCTGCAATTCATTTTCGCTCAGATAATTTTTTGCAATCGTCACATCACTTTTTTTAATCTTGCCGTCTGGAGCATCTGCCCATGTAGTAAGTCCCATATGTTCCTTTTGATGGTCGGCGCGTTCTACAATCAATTCAGCTGCAGTGTGACCGTGAATTGCATAGTGCATTTTGTTCTGAATAGTTGCGTAAAACCGTTTCGTTGTTGCAGAGGTTTTGTCATAATCTATCGCAGTAGCATAAATATCTGTGATTTTCTGATAAAACTTCCTTTTGCTTGCGCGAATTTCTCTGATACGTTCAAGCTGTTCATCAAAGTATTTATCCGTCAGATAAGTGCCTTGTTTCAGGCGTTCATCATCCATTACCCAGCCTTTAATGGTGTAGTCCTTGGCAATCTTATTTACCCATTTACGGAACTGCACTGCACGCTCAGAATTGACTTTAAATCCTACTGCAATAATCATCTCCAAAGAATAGTGATTTGTGCTATAGCTTTTTCCATCAGCAGCAGTTATTCGATATTTTCGAATAACTGAACCCTCCTGTAATTCACTATCCTCGAATATCTTTTTAATATGATAATTTATGGTGTTTACACCTACATCATACAAAGTTGCCATTACTTTCTGTGTCAGCCATATATTCTCATCTTCGTAGCGCATCTCAATGCTGTCCTGCTGGTCCCCCACAGAGGCAACATAAGTCAGATATTCCGCTGCGCTGGAACGGATGGTTATTTCGGCTTTGTTTTTTACCAATATCCCCACCACTTTCTCTCAAATCAAATTTATCAGCACAGTTTAACACTACCACAGTTTCAGCGGTTCGCCGTCTCCAATCATGCTTCGCTCTCGCTCGCATTCTTGGACGGCTATCACATGGTGCGCACCAGCTGCTCACCGCGTCGCTCAGCTCCTAGTGAGCAGGGTGACGCACTCAACATGGCTCGTCAATAGAACCCGCTTCATCATAGATATTTTATAGCCATAAGATTTCATTTATATTAGTCGAAAACTGCCTTAAATAAAGGATTTAAGCAACTAAGCTACATCTATTGTAATTAAATTGCTTTGGTGTACATTTTGTCAGCGGACACAAAACGGCCACAATGTACCCATTATTCAAGCTATTTAAGGCGAAGATTATTGCATAAGTTGTTAATAATAAATTCGACGTTCCCTTGCTTTTTCCTGCCACGTCTTTTTTTACATCTTTTCCTTGACCAAAACTACAGCCACACTGCCAGCAATAATCTGCCAAAGCAGCCGCTGTCTTTTAACGCGCTTCTCCTCGCGCGCGGATGCCTGCAAGGATTTGTTGGCACTCTCCAATAAGCTGCTCTGAGCTTGCAGCTCTATCTGCAGCTTTATTGATTCCGATTTGAGCTTGCTCAATTCCGCTTTCGACTCGGTCAGCGCTGCTTGTGATTCTGCCAGCGCTTGCTTGGTGCTCTTGGTTTGCTGCAGCAGCAGACTCAACCTGCTGTCGAGTGCTGACATTTCCGCCGCCGTCATCGTGTAGGTTGTAGCCGATGATGCCTCCGATGCAGAGGCAGGCAACAGCAAGCACAATGTAGCTGCAGTAACTGCGAAATATTTTTTCCACATCTTAGCCCTCCCACAGATAATAGCCTGGCACAGAGCCGCCAGCACGCATGTCAACATGGACAAAGCCCTGCGATACATAAGTACCCACACCGTCAAAAATCTGCTTGCAAATGCGGGCCAGCTCGCGTGTAGATACACCGTCGACGTAGATATCAGCAGCAGTGCCAGCCACGTGCTGAGAGTTAGACACACCGCCTACAGCAGCATTGTGTACCGGACAACGATAGCCGCTGCTGATGTAGATTGGGCGACCTAAACGTGCACGCAGACGTTCTAAGCCAGTCAACAAAGCAGAGCTAATGCCATAGGTCGGCAGCTCGCCACAATGCTTACAAGCAAATTCAGATTCAGAAAAATGAGCAGATAACATAGCCATAAAATAAACCTCCTTTGATTTTTCGCCCAGCGAACAGCATAAAATTGCATAAATTGCACCTATTTCAGTTGTTCGCTGGTCATTTTTTAGATTTTAGTTGTTTGTTTAGTTGTTAACCGCGTCTTCTCTTTACGAGTGCTGCGATTTCCCCGACAGCCTCAATACCTGCATCATTGAGGTTCTCACAAATAGACAGCAGCTCGGTAACAACAAGATAGCCAGCAACAAGCGGTACTGCCCATGGCGGCTGGTGCAGCGCAATCATGCATACATCAACCAACACAGCAGCCAGTACACAGAGAATATAAACAATAAGCTTCCCAACAAAGCGATGCTTCATGACTTCCGAGGAAATTAATCCTTCGGCGCGCGCCGCCTCGATGCCGCCTATAATCTGCATCACAGACGGAGTTTGCCCCATGCCCTGCAGGCGCTTGTAGCTCAAAGACATCCAGCGGGTGAAGCAGTCGATAAATACCAGCGCTGAAAATGCTATGAAAAGCACAGCGTGCTTATGCAACAGGATGGCGAGGATGGCAGCGGCGATAGATTTATAGCTAATACCATGCCAGAGCGTCTGCGCTGCGTTAAAAGCAGCAAATTTGAGTGCGTCAAAATTCATTGATAAATACCTCCTATAAAATGTCCATTTTTAAGACACAAAATGTAAAATAAGCCAGAATTCTAAAATTCGTAAATTGCTAAGATGTGTCTGACATTCGTATTACTCCTTATTTTGGGCAACAAAAAACCGCCTGCGCTAAGCAAGCGGTTAATTAAATTTTTATTGTTTGTGTTTAGCAGCCCATTTGGCTCGAGCCTGGTTTAAGGAAATTCCTAGCTCTCCGCCATCGAAATCTGGCTCCAATTCCAACACTGCGTCATCAATCCATCCACATACTTTGCAGCCTAAGAAGCAACAATCAAGTGGATTTGCACTGCGTCTCGTAAATTCATATTGACCACAAACAGGACATAAGTGTTTCATTTTTTGTTTCCCTCAGCCTTTCTCCACACTTCATAGTAAATAGTTTTCTTCGTAGGCTTAAACATAGTAACAACTCCAGTAAAAACATCAGCTTTTACATAGTCGTTGTTGTACGGGTCATAGCGAACCACAATGTTTTTGCCAATTTCGTAACCACGGATGCCGCCTGTTTTAGGAGCTTGTTCGGCAAGCCATACCGCATGGTTACAGTAATCCTCTTTACTCCATCCCGGATACTGTTCACCATGGCGTTCCCAATGATCATCAAGTTCTTCTGCCGTTCCAAAGCCAGGTACAGCAAGTGTACATTCACCACCTGCTACTAGTTTACCTCTACGCCGGTCTTTTTGCAACGGCTTTTTGGCTTCCTGCTTGGTATTTTTTTCAGATTTTGTAGCACCACCAACCTTTACAAACTGCCCTGCATTATCAGGCTGCCCTCTAGGCTGGTCAGAGCTATAGTCTGTAATAATACTAGCTGCACGCCGCAAAGGACTTAAATCTATACGATTATGGTCAAACATTCTGGCAGCAAGCAACAAATACCGTTTGAATTTTGGCATTACATCACCTCACAAAAAATTACGTTGTCCTCCTATAAAACCTCACGATGTAGGCTGGTGGCTGAACGGTGGATGATTTGCTATATATGGGATTGAGGAGAAATACGTTTATACCGACACTTCTTGCCATATCCGAACCTCCTAAAAAAATTATTCCATACAAATAGCTCTTACTTCTTCGGCCGTGCCTGCAGCTTCCACCTGCGCCTTTGCCTTGCGATAAGCGATATGCAGGAGATTGGAGCGTACAGCGACCGCCGCTACGATAGCGCGCAGGTCTTGAGCCGTAACCACTGCATCCTCATTGTCTGCCGTAGTCCAGCTGATTTTAGCGCCTTCGCCCTGCACGTCCAAGGCGATGATTGCGGCGCTGATGCGGTCGCGGGCTTTACTGTCGTAGTCGTAGAGGTGCCCATTATAAGCAATAGGCTCAACCTCTGCCGTATCACGCTGACGCTTTAACATCAAGATTTTGCGTTGCTTTACGTTTTCTAACGGCTCTTCATCATGCGTAATAGTTATGCCTAATTCTGCTAAGGCTTCATCACTTATAGACAGCGGAATGAAAACGCCGTCTTTGCCTAACGCTTCAGAAAGCCCATATAAATTAGAGTAGGTCTGCTCTTTGTATGTATAATAAGTTGTTTGCATTAA
>ERZ809194.41-NODE-41-length-83180-cov-9.086111_pt1 | contig 83180 bp, 52 predicted proteins | sample MGYA00520517_ERZ809194 | MGnify/ENA primary metagenome ERZ809194 (study PRJEB31570, sample SAMEA3213003) | Homo sapiens | biome: human-gut; feature: human gut; material: fecal | place: Sweden | collected 2011 ... | reverse complement strand
GGCTGACCCAGGGTGAGGTTGGCGTAGGGGTAGATCAGGCAGGCCGACAGGCGCGACACCGACAGCACCAGCCGGTGCATATAGTCCAGGTCACCCTGCGCATAGCTCTTCGTAATCTGCGGATTGGCCGCCGTCTGGAATCCGGCAAACAGCTGGTTGGCCGCCGTCAGCACCTGCATCGCAATGCCCTGCGCCGCGTTCACCAGCGGTCCGAAAAACAGGTTCAGCAGCACGTTCAGGCCCTGCGTGCACCCCACCACCGCCAGGTTGCCGTTCAGCACCCATCCGGCGTAGGCAAAGATGGCCCGCATCCGTTCCCGGTCCCACGTCCATCGCCAGCGGCTCTCGGCAAAGGTACGCCGGCAGTAGCCCGCATACACCATCCTCACCGCCACCTGCACCGCCACCGTCAGCAGCGCATACCACACCAGCCTGTCGCCCGGCAGCACGAACAGCAGCCCCACCACGCCCAGCCGTGCCAGCGTCTCGAACACCGAAATACAAGCAAAGGCCCGCATCCGCTCGTGAGCAATAATCAGCGCGTTGTACGGCGCCGACGCCAGCATCACCACGCTGGCCACCACCGCCCCCTGGTACACCCAGAAGGCCGCCTCCGTGCGGTCGGGCGGAATCACCAGCTTGTGCCACGCGAACCACAGCCCCACCGTCTCGGCCAGCAGCAACACCAGTCCCGCCATCGCGTAGTGTATGCCCACCACGCAGCTGAACTCCCGCCTCAGGTCCGCCTCGTCGCCGCGCCCCAGCGCAAACGTGATAAACCGCGACGAAGCGCTGCCCAGCGACCCCTCGATAAATCCGAACAGGGCCACCACGCCGCCCACCACGTTATACACGCCGTAGTCCGTCACGCCCAGCGCCTGCAGTATCAGGCGCCCCGTCAGCAGGGCCACCAGCATCATCAGCACCATCCTCACGTACAGCATCATCGTGTTGCGTGCCAGTCGCCGGCTTCGCGTTGTAGTTTCCGCAATATCCATGTATTTGTTCTGTTTTTCCGTTTCGTCCTGCCGCCGCTCCCTCCCGGGCCGACCGCAGTCCTACAAAGATAACCCTTTTCACCTTACCGCCACCCCTTTCCACCCGAAAATCGCGCCTCCGCCTCACGACACAAAAAACGGAAGCCTCCGCGCGCTGCGAATCACTCCCGTCATCTGTCTTGTCCATCCATATAAATCCATATAAGTATTGTCCGCGGCCTAGTAGCCGTGATATTTCCGCCAGCACGTATGCCATACCTTAAACAGTGGCGTACAGAATACCTCACTGGGGTAGCTTCGCCAAAAGCGCATATTCCGTTTGGTCAGTCTTACAAAGCGACTGCCCAGACTCTCGTGGGCCTTCCGCACAATACGCTGGTCATAATGCCCAAAATTTCCGGCCATCATCACTTCATTCAAAAAGAATTTTCCCTCCTTTTCGTCCGGTTCGGCCAGCATATTCTCTTGCGGCAGCCCAAACACCTCCTGCATCACATACATCACGGCCCCCACAAAGCGCCACATCCCCAGATCCTTCAATACGTTTACCGTCGCTTCCCGTTCCTGCTCCGTACAGCCCTGCCGCAACACGTAATAATAGTCCATCAATTGCCGCAAGCCTATACCCTCGCCAAACAAATGCCGGTAGATATGCACCAGAATATATACCCGGTTGAAGGCCGCCGTCGGCATGGCTATCCGCCCCGCTCCTTCCGGCAGCTCCACCTCGTGCGTAAACTGCGCCTCGGCCGTGCGCTTAAAAAAGCGCTGCAACCGGTAATTTGTACAAAAATTGTTCATCCATGAAGGCGTAAAATGCACCTCCACCTCTGTATTGTCTGATAAAGTCAAGGGGGTATTATGGTAAACAACATGTAAAGGCTTACTGGTTCCGTACAAATACTTCAAAATACCTTTTCTTGTACCCTCTACCCAAATGTCTATGTCGCCGCACGTCCGGCTCAACGGATTAGGATAGAGCAGCGCCACGCCCTGCCCCTTCAATATGGCGGCTCTGAAACCATGCTTCCGGAATCGGGCATACACTTTGGCCGCAGTTACGTTCAGTTGCAGATTCCTGCGCCTGATTTGCAGTGCCAACCCATACCATTTCATCAGCAGGGCCTTGGGGGGCTGCTGCTCTCGAGGCAACGCCGATACCACGTCAAACAGCACTCCAGCCAAAGCCTGTTTCTGCGCCTGTTGATAAATAGCGCCCCATTCCTCTTCGGTCAAAGTGCGCGACAACTCCGGCCGAGAATGCCCCGCCACCTTCAGCAGTTCAAAAAAAACGTCCGTGCGCACCTCGCTTTCCCAAAATTCAAATCCGTTTTTTCTTGATATCATAATAGAATTTCAACAGATGAACCTGTCTTTTAATACGCGACGGCTGCCTGATCAACCGATAGGCAAATTCCAGATTGTGGTCCACCCACCATTTCGGTGCCCGCTTCACGGCCCCGGTATATACGTCGAAACTGCCGCCCAGTCCCTGATAGATGGCCGGATGGCGCTCCAGCATTTCCTCCATCAGCAACTCCTGTTTAGGCGACCCCATGGCCACAAATACCACGTCCGGTTTCTTTTCGGCAATGTCCTCAATCAGAGCCTTCCGCTCTTCCGGCGTTTTCAGATACCCGTTCCGATAGTTCACGATACGGATGCCCTCAAACTCCTTTTGCAGTTTCTCCACCGTAGCCTCAATCACCTGCTGCTTACCGCCTACCAGATAAAAGGTTTTCCCTTCCCGATAGAGCGAACGGATAATTTTCAGCCACAACTCACATCCGGGTATCTTCACCGCATTTTCCACGCCGTGTGCCTTTAGTGCCATCACGGCTCCGGCTCCGTCGCAATACCCGATATTTCGGTTAATGATTTCCCGTGTCTGTGGCGTGGCATGCAGTATTTTCTCTGCATTAATGGCCACCAGTATGCCCTTGCGCCCGCTCACATAGTCCAACAACTGCTGAAACGAAGTAAACGGATAAACTTTCACGCCATTCAGTGTAATTCTATAGTCTTGCATTTCGATAATATATAATAACTCAGCGCATTAAACATAAAGGCATTGCTCCATCGCATATAAGGAATTTTCGAACTAATGCCCTCTTTCAGTTGATAATAAAAATATCCCTTTCTATCCTGCATATGGCTTACCGTCCATTGCAAGACCTTCTTCGCCAAATCCTCATGCTCACCAAACCGATGTAAGCGGAATAAAGTGACAAAAAGTTGTCCGGGACAATGTATGTCAATAGGATATTGTTTATTGTGGTAATATTTAGGAGACCCATCTTCCTTAAAAAAGTTCCGAATATAAAAGTCAAATCCTCTCTCTATGTATTGATGAAAGCTCTTATCACCGGTCTGTTCCTCATAAGCAATCAGGCCGTCCAGATTATAACCTGTATGAAAACTGTCTATCCATGATTGTACCGGCAACATACCATACACCCACGATCCGTCACGCTGCTGTCCATTACAACATGCCCTTACCGAAGCACAAGCCGCCTCCTTATAAGCCTCATTGCCGGTATAATGATAACAATAGCTCAACAATTTACTCCCTAACAGTGATGCATTAAAAACGGTATCATTTCCTTTCAACGGACTGTATGAAAATAAAAAACCGTCATTGTATGATGCTCTGTGCAAATCTTTCATCACAAAATCTGCAGCAGACAAAGCCACTTCCAGATAACGCTTTTCTTGAGTAACTTCGTAAGCATCCATCAAAGCCGTAGCACAAAAATTCGTAGCTACCACCGTTGGCGTATATTTAGGAAATAAGAACAAACGTCGGGCCTGCCAATCAAAGTTATACCCCCAACAAGCTCCACTATATCCTCTACTTCGCAATGCAAGCAACAAATCTGCCAAATTACGAATTTGAACAAGTAAAGTGTCACTTGTTCCCAATAATTTTTCATATTCAGGACAAGCCTTTACTATTTTCCATAAGTTACAATATCCTTGTAAGAACAATCCTATGCCTTTCGCATTATATTCCTTAGGCACAAAAGCCAATCGTCGAAGATTAATTGGACATCTTTTAAAACCTTGAATGACAATCAATCTACAAATAGCCGAATGTTTCAAAAAAGGAAGAGCCTGAAAAAGCTTTGAATTCAATCCGTCATACGGATCCCATCCCTTAAAATGCTCCTTTTCACAATAGTCCTTTAATAATATTAAAGATTTTATTTCTATATTCATACTTCAACTATTTTATGATACAAGAATCATGTTTACATTTATTCTTTATATCTCAATATTTTTACTGGAACGCCAACAACAATCGCATTATCAGGAACAGGCTTATTGACGACAGAACTTGCACCAAAGAGTCACATTATCACCTATAGTTATACCTCCAAAGATAATACATCCTTTCCCCATATAGACATGATTAAGTGAAAGGTTTCCATCTGCATAATGGCATTGGAAAATGTTGTAAATGCAGAAATATTAATTTTTTTTAATCTAGACAATTTCATCTCTATTTTATAAAATATCAATTTACATAACTAATTAATGGAAGGAATTTCCCATTAGGCTGAAAAATAAGTTTTTCGACATACTGGATTCTTATTTTAGTAGTTTCGCCCAATACCTTTTGATAAAAGAGGCTAAAATCTCTCGCCGTTTCTTCATCAAAATTCTCCCCCTTTATAATCAACACAATAAGCTCACCTTTTTTCTTTTGAATAAATTGTAAGCCATCTATCTTTTCGTAAAGGTCAGAATGCATATTTAAAGCAGTAATTGATGTAGTACTTCCGTCTCCCTTAAAAATTATATTCTTATCCCTTCTTCCTTTCACTTCTTTCAATTCCCTGCTAGGAGCATAATGATTATCCTTTGGTCGAATATATTCAGCATAATCCCCCGTACGATAACGGATAAGTGGCATATATCGATTAAAAAAAGTAGTACCGACCAATTCTCCATTAGCGCCTTCTTCACGTATGACATGCCCATCTTTGTCTATTATTTCGCAATATCCGTATCCTTCTTCTACAATAAGGGAATCCCGATCAGGTGCGCTTACAGCTTGTATAAGTTTTTCACTATGTCCGTATGAAGCACAAATCTTCAATCCCAAAGTGCCTTGTATAAATTGACGTTGCTCAGGAGTAATTCCTTCTGACGTCAAAATACATACCTTTAAGAAGTTTAAGTTAAGATCTTGTTTATAACAAAATTTCAAGAATTGGAACGCCGCAGATGGATAAGCGTGAAGAAATTTAATTTTGTTTCTATACATGACACGCCAAACCTCCTTAGCGTATTGGGGCGACATCCGAAAAGCGTCAAAAATAAATTCTTTGGTTATGGGATTAATAATATATTTGCGATTAGCATCCAATTTATGATTCCGTATAACAGCCCGTGCATCATAATTCCATCCAAACCACTTCAATTGCTTATGCCAAAAAGCTAGAGAATGAATATATCTGTTTTTAGGAAGAACAAGTTTAAGTGGCTTACCACTAGTACCACCTGTTGTACCAGTTACACATTTAGACCAATCTATATTATCAACTAGGAAATCACTCCAATGAGCCATCACCTCATCCTTATCAATAAAACCAATTTTCTCTTCAAATTCTTTAATGCTATTAATAGATAAATTACCATAATGATCTCGATAGTACTTTACATGTCTAATAGCAAAATTTACCATTTCTAATAATTTCTTTTCTGGATCAATATTGGCAATCTCTTTTTCCATTTGGGCATAGCCTCTACCATAAACTGCCCCTTTAAAGAAATTACAATGTAGTAAAATATTATTCAACCAAGTAGGCCATTTAGGCAATTCATTCTTTATATAATCAGGAAAACTTTTCATTGCATTCGAATTTTAATGTAATAATTCTAAATAAATTTTTTCCAATTGTTTTTTTATCTCTTCTGCAAAATAAGGCTTAGCCATTTCATATGATTGATCCCCCATTTTTTTTATTAAAGAGGGATGGTTCAAAAGAAAATGAATATGTTGATAAAGCCCTTCATGATTACCTGGCTCGTCCAAGAAGCCATTGATACCATCTTTTACTACTTCTGGAATTCCACCAACTGGAGTTGCTAGTATGGGCATCTGATAAGACATGGCTTCCAATATGGAAATAGGCAATCCTTCTGCATAGGATGGCAATATATAAAAATGACATTGTGTGAGTAGTTTTGTCTTCTTTTCCCCACTTACCCAACCTTCAAACCTCGCAATATGCTGAATTCCCTCAAACTCTATATAATGCTGTACTTTATCTGTTTCTCCATTACCCCCCACATGCAGGATAAGTTTACCAGCGAACTCATCTTTATGCATAGCCAAAACTTGCAACAAATCATAAATACCTTTTTTTTCTCCTAAAGTACCCAAAAACAAAGCATGTAAAGGTAACTTTATATTTCGCTCATTATATACCCTATCTGGAATAACATTAGGCAATATTTTCACATTGGGATGCTGAAACTCTTTTTCAAAAAAATCTTTCCAATATTGAGAAAGTGTAATGATACAATCTACTTTTTTCAATGTAGCAGCAACTACTTTTTTATGAGCTGCAGAAAAAATATGAAACTCACCACCATGAACATGATAAATAATTTTCTTCTTAAATGCATGACCTATAAAAATAAATATGCGTTTCCGAAAAAAACTATGATAAGATGCACCATGAATATGTATAATTTGAATTCGCTTATCAAACATACACAAATAGGTGAATTTAATAATCGCATACACCAATTGAAACATTTTTCCCAGTTGGCTCATACTTTTCGTCGTGCATATAAAACGAAATGAAGGGGAAAAAGATGAATAAGTATTAATCACTTGAGCCACACCACCTTTCGGATGCTTAAAATCGCAACCTAAAATGAGAATAGAATTATATAGTTCTGTATTCATTTCTTATAATGATAAATAAAAGATGCCTGTCCATGATATAATTACAATATCATTAATCTCATCCTACCTTTTGCATTCTAGAAAACAAGAAAGGAAGAATAAAAAAATCTCCTGTCGTAATAATCGTATTACCAAACGATGTAAAACAAATAAAGATTAACATCACTGAAAAAAAATATGATGCCCATTTTGAAACATTCATATACGGTTTAAAAGAATTCATTAACTTGAAATACATTAATAAATAGAAAAAAAGTCCTATAAATCCTAAACGTACAAAAAATATAGACCAAGCTATATCTCCTGTGTCCAATTGTGCCACATCATCTTTTTTTGAATTCCATACTCCCAATTCGGAAATCGATTTATTGAAGTTTTCTTCAGAAATAAAACCTATACCACGTATAAAAGTTATTGGTTCTTTTAATATATAAATACAACGTTCATAAGAATGCAATAATCTATATGAAAAGTTACCAGAGACTTCATCATTTGAAATGGTATTAATTTCTGATGCTGTCGAAAAAAAACGTTCTTGAAAAGAGTCATTCACGACCAGCACAACCATTGCAGACAATAAAAAGACGCCTCCTATTACCACTCTTTTCATTTTAGATATTAATGAACTTGACATCAAATAAACAATATAAATAGCAAAAATTGAAACTGCATAAGTCATTTTCAAATTTAAGATAACAGGAAGAATAAATATTATCAAATGAATACAGCGTCTTAATTTGTTATCGTTCCATACATTAATCAAGCATAAAGCTGCACAATAAATGCTATAACTTGGCGGTTTTATCCCTCTTCCTTCTAATACTCTCATTGAAAAAAATTCAATACCAGAAAAACGTTGTATAAGTATAAGAAGACAACATAACAAACATAAATTATAAATAATACGAAATCCTTTTGTCTTATATAGATCATTTATATATGGAAAAATATAAACAACTGAAAGAAATATCCAATTCTTTAAGTAAGTTATAACATCTAAAATAGCGACTCCCGAAAAAATATCATATAAGGCACTACACGCCAAAAAAACATAAAAATAATGTACGTATTTTATTATAGGGTGACTAAATGTTACCCCATATTTTAAAGCTATAGTTGCAAAGAAACAAATATATAATAAAATACCTAAATCAGATGTATTATGGGCAAAAAGGAAATTCTGATACTTAGGATCTAAAGGCAGTTGAAAATATGTTGAGGCAAGAAATATTATAATTGCTATTGCATAAGAATATTTCCTAAATAAAAGACAAAATAAACCTACAAAAAAAATCGCAAAATCCATGTACTATATTTTTTTTAAAAATCTCTTTGCTTTTATAATAAGGACTGTAATTTGTGGTCCTAGAAAACGTGCCATTTTTTTCTTTAACAACGATTTTCCTTGCAACCAAGAACCAGCATAATGATGAATAGAAACAGTTTTTTTTGTAATTTTTATTACATGACCATTTTGATCAATAGGAGCGAAATACTCTTTAGGATAAATCCAGATTCCAGCATATTCATGAATATCCGTAATATTTCTCATTCCATACTGACAAAATAATTCTGTAGTATATTGCACCACAGTTTTTAAATTCAAATCACCAGTCGCCGTTTTAAAGTGCAGACCAGCATACAAATCAAGAATTTCCTTATATAAATCAAGGCCAGCTATTGCTCCTAAACCAAGACCTGGAGCAACCCTCGCTATATTTTTATCGTCAGCATTACATTCACACCCCATAAAAGGGCCACGAGCAACAATATCATCCATTGGCCGAATTACCTCTACATCCGTGTCAAAATACAAACCACCATAATGATAAAGTATCCAAAAACGAGCATAATCGCTCACAAACGCATATTTCCTCGCCTCATAAGCTTCTTGTGTATACGGAATTATATTTACATCAAAATTATCTTCATTCCATTCCTTAATTTCATAATCTGGTAAAAACTTTCTCCACGAAGCAATACATTTTTGAGCCAAAGAAGGCAAAGGATTCCGACCGAACCAACAATAATGAATAACTTTAGGTATCATATATTTTTAATCTTTATTTAACAAATTCACTATAAAAGAGAGAGACCTTTCTTTTAACAAATTTAATTTACCAAATACATCATCATAATCAATAGATTCTGACAAAATATTTCGAGAAACCTTATCTTTTGTATTTATAAATCTATTAGAAAGTCCTAAATCCTCAAGTAAGGACCAAATTCTTTCGGACTTTCCAGGTGAGGACGGAACTGCTACAAAAGGTCTTCGCAATAAAATACAAAATACTACACAATGAAATGAATTCGTTATTACAAATTCAGCACTTTGTATCTTCTGTAACCATTTTTCAATCCCATAAATAGCTTTTACTTTTTCTTTATATGAAGGATTTAATGGAACTCCCAATAAAGGTAAAGAAAGAATATCACAAATCTTATTGGTTAATTCTTTTGTTTGTTCGTCAATATAAAGAAAATAATTAAATATTCCATCACGCTTCTGAGAGGGACGGAAGAGTTTTCTTACAGTTGCTTCCTCCAATAATAATGTTGGATCCAAAACGTGTACCGCTCCATCCAATCCAAAATATTCCTTACATATTTTTATTCCACTTTTCTCTCTCACTCCAACTCCATCAAATTTTTTCAATGCACACTTTATTTCTGCATCATAAGGAGTTTCATGCCAAAAATTTGTACCAAAACTTGCTGCATAAGCGTATTTACGACATTGTGAAGGCAAGAACGTAAAAAAATAAATTCTCGGATCTATTTTTTTTGTAATTTCTGTATTCCAAACTTGATCACTTCCCACGATATAAACATCTGCTTTGGGAACATCACGTTTTAAATCATCCAATGAAGCGTATTTCCTGGTAAATTTAAATTTATGTTTTTTCCTAAATCTAGCTGCGAAATAATTATTTAGTAATGGAACAATAGATTTAATCCCATATCGATGTATCAATTGTATATCCAAAAACTCTACTTTAGCACCTAATTTCTGCAAAACATAAGACAAAGCAAGACTTTGTAAGTTAGCCCCGCGATTGTCCTCTTTGGAAAAAGTAAGAATAAGAACTTTCATGAATAAGAAATTTATTTGCGAATTCTCTGTTTTACAAAAGAAAATAAATCAATATGAATTATTTTTGCCATCATTCGATTAATTATTATCAACATAATCGACCACAATAACAAACCGCTCACATACATTAACCATCCCTCAGATATTTTCGTTAATATCCAAAATAAAGAAATAAACAACGCCATAATTCCTAATATTTTACGAGAAGATTCCGTAAATTTAAATCCATGATTACGTTTGCAAAAATATAAAATCAAGAAAAAATAGAATAAATAGGCAACACTATAATTGATTCCTAATGCATTAAATCCCCACAGATTAGAAAACAACATTAGCAACATATAATCGCTTGTCCATATAAAAATCTGTGCAAAAGCATATTGTAAAGCTTTTCCCTTTGCCATAATAGAATATGAAAAAGGAAAAGCAACGACCCTTAACATTACACCTAGAATTTGCCACCTAATAATATTTTCTCCGATTACAAATTCTGAAGAATACAGAAGTTTCAACAATATTGGAGCAAATAATAATACCAAAACACCTCCTAAAGTAGCCAAACTAATTCCAAAAAGAATCTGTTGATTAATCAAATCATTCATTTTTGTGTTATCGTTTGATACTTTTGATAATCGAGGCATGAAATCTATCCCCATGGCTGTAAGTATAATACCTATATACAAATTAGAAACAGTCCAACAAGCTTGATAAATACCCACAGCATCCAAACTATAAAATTTATTCAAAAAACTTCGAGACAAAAAAGTCATTATTGTGGCCACCACTCCACCAATAGTAAAGCCAAAGCCCAAATAAAGAAGAGACTTTAATTGGGTTTTAAATTCAACTATTCGAGGACATAGTAAACGAATTTTGAGCTTTCTTACAAAAAGGAAAGTTACTATTGCCGCAGTTACATAAACAATTGACAACGCATATGGTATTCCCTCTCTTCCAAAAAAATAGATAATAAATATAGCACCTAAGGAACCCAAAATCGCACTCGCGATTTGACTTATAGCTAAATAACGCAACGAGCGAAAACCATTTAAAATTGCATACCCCCCCTTTGATAATCCATAAAAAATAATAATAACCGAAAGAATCCTTATAGAGGAGCTATATTCTGAAGTGTGAAAAAACAATTCACTAATAAAAGATGCCGAAAACCATAAAATCAAAGACATTAATAATGAAATACAAAAAATAGTAATTCTAAAAGTAAATACGCACTTTGCACGTTTATCTTCATTAGCCTCTTTTGCTATTTCTCGTACTCCTCCTTGATCTAATCCAAAAGTAGAAAAAGTGGTAAACATCTCTAACAAAGTTTGTAATAGGCTCCACAACCCAAAACCAGATGCACCAACCAATAAAGCAATGACCTTATTTCTTAATAAAGAAAAAAACATCTGGAATACTTGCACAAATGCAACTATTCCAGAAGATTTTGCCATGCTTTTAAATGTATTATCGTTATGATTTTTCTCCATTATATTATAATGGTTGATAATTTAAAATAAGATATTTAAGAAGTAGGGAGTTACCTACTTCTTAAATATTCCGCAGAAATCAAGAATCACCTTGTCGTCACGCCAAGGCAGCGTCTTGAACGGATCATGTGCCGTCAAGAATACCACAATATCTGCCTTTTCGTAAGCCTCTTTATAATCCGTCAGTTTGAATACGTGGTGCACTTCGACATTAGGCTCTACCACCAGGATGTTGGCATTGTTGCAACTCTGCATCACCTTGGTTACGATATACTTGGCGGGACTTTCGCGCAGGTCGTCAATATTGGGTTTGAAGGCCAGTCCCATCATGGCTACACACGGTTTGCGCTTGTGTTCCAGTTCAAAGCGCAGCATGGCGTTTTCTACCTTTTCCGCACACCAGAAGGCCTTGTAGTTGTTGATTTCGCGGGCCTTGGCAATCAGCTGGCTCTCTACGGGGAAATCGGCCGTAATAAAATAGGGGTCAACGGCAATACAGTGTCCGCCTACGCCACAACCGGGCTGCAGGATGTTGACACGCGGATGTTTGTTGGCCAGATTGACCAGTTCCCACACGTTGATGCCGGCCTTGACGCAAATGAGCGAAAGCTCGTTAGCAAAGGCAATCTGCACGTCACGGCTGGAATTTTCGGTCAGCTTGCACATTTCGGCCGTCTTGCAATTAGTGCGATGGAGCGTACCCTGCACGAACTGGCTGTAGAACGCAATGGCCTTGTCGGTGGAAGCCTCGTTCATACCGCCGATCACACGGTCGTTGTGCACCAGCTCATAAATCACGTTACCCGGCAACACACGCTCAGGGCAGTAGGCAATATAGATTTTGTCCTTCAGTTCGGGGCGCTCACTGAAGATGAGGTCTTTCATCTTGTCGGTAGTACCTACGGGTGAGGTAGACTCGATAACGTATAAATCGCCTTCCTTCAGAAACGGGATTACCGCACGGGTAGCTGCCTCCACATACGAGATGTCCGGCTCGTGATTACCCTTAAACGGTGTGGACACCACCATAAAGTAGGCATCACAAACTTCCGGCGTGGTGGAAGCTTTCAACTGACCGTTCTTCACCACTTCCTGCAGCATTTCCTCCATGCCCGGCTCAATGATGTGCAGATGGCCCTGGCTGGTCATTTCAACCACCTTCGGGTTAATATCCACACCCGTAACCTGAACGCCGTGCTTGGCGGCAATAATGGCTGTAGGCAGTCCGATATAGCCCAAGCCCATAAAACATGCTTTCATATTCTTTTTATGTTATGATGTTTTTATAATAAAATTTTTTCTTATGCTCTTAGCGTATCGACAATCCGACCACAGGCCTTGCCGTCGCCGTAAGGGTTGACGGCATGACTCATGGCGGCATAAGCCGCCTCGTCGTCGAGCAGGGTAGATACAGCCGACACAATCTTGTCGTAGTCCGTGCCCACCAGTTTCACCGTACCGGCCGTAAGGGCTTCGGGGCGCTCGGTGGTGTCACGCATCACTAGTACGGGCTTGCCCAGTCCGGGAGCTTCTTCCTGAATGCCGCCGCTGTCGGTCAGCACGATGTGGCTCTTCTCCATCAGATGTACGAAACTCAGGTACTCCAGCGGCTCAATGAAGAACATGTTGCCCAATCCGCTGAGATCCTGACCGAACACTTCGTGGATAGGCTTGCGCACGTTGGGGTTGAGGTGCATGGGATAAACAAAGTCCACTTGCGGATAACGCTGCGTGAGGTCCTTGATGGCGGTACACATGTGGATGAAACCGTCGCCGAAGTTCTCGCGCCGGTGACCGGTAATGAGTACCAACTTGCGACCGTCAGCCAGGCGCTGCACATCGTAACCCGCACGCTGAAGCTCGGCGTCAAGCTGCTGCGAGAGGGAAGCATCGTTTTTGATTTTATCCACCACCCAATAGAGGGCATCGATTACGGTATTGCCCGTAACGGTAATCTGCGCCTCAGCCACATTTTCCGCCAACAGGTTCTGACGGCTCAGGGGCGTAGGAGCAAAATGCCAGGTGGCCATGCGACCGGTAAGTTGACGGTTCATCTCCTCGGGCCACGGGCTGTAGATATTGTGGGTGCGCAAACCGGCCTCCACATGGCCTACGGGAATCTGGGCGTAGAAGGCAGCCAGAGCGGCAGCCGTGCTGGTGGTGGTGTCGCCGTGTACCAGTACGACGTCGGGACGGGCTTCTTTCAATACCTCGCGCAGACCGAGCAGCACCCGTGAAGTGACGTCGTACAAATCCTGCCCCTGCTTCATGATGTTGAGGTCATAATCGGGACGGATATCAAAAATATGCAACACCTGATCGAGCATTTCACGATGCTGACCGGTCACGCAAACCAGCGTCCGGAAACTGTCGGAAGCGGCCTGAAACGCCTTGACCAGCGGAGCCATCTTGATGGCCTCGGGACGCGTTCCGAATACGAGCATTACGGTTTTCATTAAGCTTATTCTGACTTTAAAAAGGTTATTCAATTATAAACTTATTACATATATAATTGGAATGGTTATTATAAGAAATAACCTTTGCCGGTACGCCAGCCACAGTCGATCTTTCAGGAACATCCTTCACAACGACAGCACCAGCACCAATCGTCGCGTCATTTCCAATTTTAACATCTTCAATAATACATACAGAAGGACCTATATATACATTATCACCAATAATCGCCGGTGTATTTTTATTTGTTCCTATTGAAAGGAACTGGCTTACGTTGCAATTATTTCCGATAATAGTTCCTCCATTAATCACAATGCCTATTCCATGACCAATATAAAATCCATAACCGATTTTAGTAGTTCTGGGAATTTGAATTCCATATTTACGTGTGAGCCTTTTGTGCATAAGTAAAGCCCATGGAAAAAATATATTTTTCCTTGAACTCAATCGTAACCAAAAGCTATAATTAAAGCAATGGTTTCGACCCCAAAGCAGATATCTAAGAATTTTTATCCAACTATCTTTTTTTCCAGTATATCGAAAATAATCTGACTGGATATATAGAAAAATATCTTTCATATACAAAATTCAATTTGTTCACAATTAAACTCCAGAACGCACCTGCCGCCGTCTAATCATTTTTGACAGCCAGAGGTGCATCAGCGTCCACAGCACCACATCGAGCAGAAGGATGAAGTTGACGTTGAGCAGGGAAGTCAGCCCCAGGTTGAGCAGGGCAAAAAAGGCGGAAACGAAGAGAATGGTGACCATGGCCGTGCGGTGGCTCATGCCCAGGGCCAGGAACTTGTGGTGAATGTGGGTCTTGTCGGGCATGAAGGGATTCTGATGGCGCCGGATGCGGCCAAACATCACGCGCACCACATCGAGACACGGCACCATGAGCAACGAAAAGACCACCACCAGCGGATTGAAGGCAAGAGCGCCGATGCTGCTGTCGTACACGCAGAAACGGACGGCCAGCAAACCGATAATCAGACCGATGGTCTGACTGCCGCAATCGCCCATAAAGATTTTACGCCCCACCTCGGCGCGTCCGAACACGTTGTAGATGAAGAAGGGCACCAGCGTACCAAGCGTAGCAAACGCCAGCACGGCATAGGTCCACTGACGGCAGAAACCGTAGAGGCAGCCCAGAAAGAACAGGGCTATCATGGAGAGGCCGGAGGCCAGACCGTCGATGCCGTCAATCAGGTTGACGGCGTTGATGATAAACACCAGCAACACGGCGGTAAGGGGCATGCCCACCCAGGGCGAAAGCTCGTACACGCCGAAAAGGCCGTGCAGGTTGTTGAGCCATAAGCCGGTACAGATAATCATGACGGCGCAGATGAGCTGGGTGAGGAACTTGGCCTTGTAGCCCACGCCGATGAGGTCGTCGGTCACGCCTTCCATATAGAGGATGACCAGCGCCGAGAGGCCGAGGGCCAGATGGGCGCTGTGGGCCACGTAGGACATGCTGGTGCGAGACGGGGAAACGAGTGTGAGCAGACCTACCACCAGGGCCAGCGTAATGGTAATGACGGGGGTAAAGGCCACGCCCCCCAAACGGGGCACAATGCCTTTGTGGACCTTGCGTTCGTCGGCAAAGTCAAAAAGTTTCTTCTTGTAGGATATCAAGATGATTTTAGGAATCACAAAAGCCGTAAGCACGGCACTCACTAAGAAAGTGAACAACAAAGTAAGCTGTGGCATAAACATTTGCTTTTCCACTGGCCTGCCGCGCACCCGTTACCGAACGCGGGAAACGCTCCTTGCAGGACCGGCTGATTATTTACAAGGGTTAAAAAATAAGACACATCCCGTAATCATGCCAGCATGTTCATCACAGGCCGACCGCCAATTTTCCAAGAGTCATGCATCATACATATACCCTTAACTATCCGCATGTTACAACGGTTCTCATTACGCTGCAAAGATACATAATTAAAAAGCATTAATGAAGCACAACCCAAAGAAAAAAGCGTCCAACTGCCAAAAATGGAAAAAATCCGGCAGAAATGACCCGAAAAAGTCATCCGGACACTAAAAGAAACGACGCAACGGGGCAAGGATTGCACGTCTTGAACCATTTTAACATTTCGGGGCAGATTATCCTGCTTTTTAACAAAATGCGCCGGATACAAAAGGCTTCCCGACCGGTACCGGAAGGGCGCTACGCCCCCGGCGGTACGGAACCGTCGGAAAAAGGCGGGAGAAAAATGAAAAAAGGCGGGAGGAAAAAATTTTTCGGCGGCGTGGAAAAAGAAAAAGGTGCCGACTTTCTTTGCCTTCATGCCCCGAATGGGGGAACTGAACTGCGGGCGTACCAAGACTTCCGGATACGCTCTACGGACATGGCCGGCCCAGCATAGAAAAAAGCCTTCACCTCCCCCCTGCCCGCAGGCAGAGAGGAGGCGAAGGCCGGATGTGGAATTTCCCCGAGGGGAATACGGATTACAGAGCCTGGGCAGCCTCGGCGGGCCAGGCAATGGGCTGTCCGGTAGACCGGAGCACGGGGCGCTGGGCCCGGCAGGCTTGGAGCGAGTCGGTCAGCTCCTGCGCCAGACGGCGCACCAGCTTGGGTTTGCTGGCAGCCAGGTCGGTGGCCTCGCCAATGTCCTTGCGCACGTTGTAGAGGCGGAGCTGGCGGGTTTCCCAGGTGTAGATAAGATGGTAGTCGCCCTTCATAATGGCCGAATAGGCGCCGTAGCCCTCGGCCTTGTCCTGACTCTCGCCCCAGAGGTTGGGAAAATGCCAGATGGTGACGCGGTCGCGACGGCGGCGGGGATGCTTCAGCAGGTCCACAAAGCTGCGCCCGTCGACCGTCTGCACGGTATGGTAGCGGGTCACGCCGGCCATGTCGAGTATGGTGGGAAAGAAGTCCTCAATCATTACACGGTTGTCGTTGGTCGTGCCGCCGCGGGTCACGCCGGGCCAGTAGACCATCATCGGCTCGTGTACGCCGCCCTCGAAGGCCGAGCCCTTGCCGCCGCGGGCGGGATAGTTCTGGTCGCGGTCGGTGCGGCCCTGACGTACGCTGACGCCCTGTCCGCCGTTGTCGGACATGAACAGGACGATGGTGTTGCGGGCCACGTCGGGGTGCTGCTCCAGATAGTTGAGGATGTCGCCCAGACTCTTGTCCATGCCCTCCACCAGGGCGGCGTGGTTGATTTCCTGGCGGTTGAGCGGTGCCCGGAGCAGGGAGTCGTAAACGCCCTGGCCGTCGGACGTCTGGTAGTGGGGCGTAAAGCGCTTGTCGGCATCATAGGGGGCATGAATGGCATAGTGCGACATGTAGAGATAGAAGGGCTGTTTGCGCGCAATGGGCACCTCGATGGCCTTGAGGGCCTCGAGCGTGAGGGCCTCGGTCAGGAACGTGCCCTTCTGATAATACTGCTCCAGACCGGAAACGTGGAAAGAGCCCGTGCCATACTCGTTTTCGGCCAGATAGCTGCCGGGAGCGCCGTTGGCCGCACCGGCTATGTTGACGTTGAACCCGAAGTTCAACGGATCCTCACCCGCCGTGCCACGGGCAGCAAAGTGGGCCTTGCCGCAATGGATGGTGTAGTAGCCGTTGTCCTGCAGGAGCTGTGGAAGCGAGGTGATGGCGGTGCTGTTTTTCAGGTCGCGCTCCGAGGCCTTGCCGGCCGGCTGGATGCCGTTGTAGTTCCAGTCGGGCAGGGTAATAACGGAGCTGGGCGCGTCGGTCTTGGTGTTGTACTCCAGCGTCCAGTTGGTCACGCGGTGGCGGGCGGCATTCATGCCCGACATCAGGCTGCAGCGTGAGGGCGAGGAGATGGCACAGGCATAGGCCTGCGTAAACTTGACACCCATGCGCGCCATGCGCTCCATGTTGGGGGTGCGGTAGCGGTCGTTGAGCGGGGTGCGCTCACGATAGAAGGGAACCGACGTTTCCTGCCAGCCCATGTCGTCAACCAGAAACAGAATGATATTGGGACGGTCCTGCGCCGCAGCCGACGGCCCCATCAGTGCGCCCGCCAGGAGCAGGCCTCGGGTAAGTGTGTTAGTCATCGATGGTAGAAATGTATATATGAATATGAAAAAAAGACGGCCGCCCCTGCGGGACTACCGACTACAAAGTTAGGGATTATTACACACACGGCAAGCCGGAGGGGTGCTTTTTTCGGTAGAAACGGCAGGAAAAAATTCGGCTACCGTATTTTAAGGGTACATGCGCAGCAGCTGACAGTCAATGCGTAGCACGACATAAAGGCGGCAGAATTGTTTAAATGAGAGTATAAATTGACGCATTGCGACATTTTGACTACCGGAAAGAGGGGCAGGTATGAAAGCGGCTTGCTATCTTTGCCATACAGAAAACACAGAAAACACAAAAAAACGACAAGAACTTTTACACCCTACATCAGGACCTGCACGCGCCGCAGGTCAAGGCTGAATGCCGGAACGGTAACGGCCGGGAGTCATCCCCATGATTTTCTTGAAGGCGCGATGAAAGGTAGCCATTGAGTTAAAACCGCTTACTTGTGCAATGTGCTCCAACGTGTACTCCGGATGCTGCATCATCAGGGGTACACATTTTTTCTGTATGCGCAAACCGTTGATATAGTCATAGAACATGACATGGCGCACGTTGCAGAAGTAGTCGCTCAGATAGGTGCGGTTGGTGCCCACACGGGTGGCCAGGGCGGCCAGCGTCAGGTTGGGGTCGAGATAAAGGCACTCCTTTTCCACCAGCTCCTCAAGGCGGCCGGCGAAAAAATAGTTGCGGTCGGGGGTATCGGCCGGTCCGGCTTCGGGAACCGCGTCGGCCACGGGCACAGGACGGAGGGTATGTATGTAGTACAGCGAGAGATGCCACATCACCACCGTGAAGAGATAGTAAACGCAATCAATGAGCGGCGCATTGACCAGCGAAATCACAAGCCAGAGCCACATGTTCAGGAAGCCCAGCAGATAGATATTCTTGAGCCAGGAAATATCCATGCTCGACACGTTGGAATAGTTGCTGTAAATATACGCCGTGTACTTGCGTTTCCAGCAGTAGCCCACCAAAAGCATGGTCACGCCATAGACCGCCAGAAGAACCACATAGGCCCAGGTGACGGGCGGCACGGGCCAGATGCAGTAGGCCACGGTAAAGAGCAGGAACGGCACACACTGCCACGCCACGCGCCTGAACGTGACCCAGCCGGGATTGGTCAGTTCAAAAAGAAAACACAGATAGGTTACGGCCGACCATCCGTCGAGCATGAGCACATGGTCGAGCATGGTCTCGGTATAACAGCCCGGACCGGCCAGCACAATGTCCTTGAGACACTCAAAGCCCCAGAAGAGGAAAATCCACCCCGTCACGCGCAGAATACGCGTAGAGGAACGGCGCTTGAGAATGAGATAGGAAAAAATAAAGAAATAGGCGGTGGCAAAGCCATCGCAAAACACGGAAAAATGATGATAGTCTGACATAGGACGACTGCAATTTTTTTCTGACCCGAATCATGCCGCACCGGGCGGCCGGACCTTTTTTTAAAAAAGACGTTTCGTAAATGACGCCGGAACATCCGGACACATAAATATCTGCACAAATATCACATCCGGCTTACGCAATGAGCCGGAAAGGAAGAGCTCCCCGCCCGGATGCCAAAAGCAGGCGAAACGGCAGCTACGTCGTGCAAAACTATGAAAATAAGTGCAAACGGCCGTGTTTTTTCCTGTTTTTTTCAGTACGGCCCGCCGACCGGCCGAAAAAAAACGACAAGAACCCGCTGCGGGAAGCAACGCTGCACAAAAAACAAAAGAAAAAACAGAAAAAAGACACGGCTACATCAGCCGCAAACGGTAAATTTGCAACCGATACAAACGGTGGGCAAAAGACGGAACACCGGACAGACACGACCGCACTTTACAGCCCCCCCGAGAAAAACCGGCAGAAAACCGGAAATACCTACACAAGAAAAAGCGCACGGACATGAAAAGAAATATCATTATCGGCACCCTCACGGCAGCCGTCGTACTGACACTGGTATTCACCTGCCCGGGCAAAAAGGCCCATCAGGCAGCCATCAGAAACCTCATTACCGAAACCCTGGACGAAGAGCCGCCTGAAATCATCCCGCAGGAACTGCTGCCCGTATGGAACGTGCTGGGCAGCCTGGCCGCCGGACAGCTGATTGACGTACTGCTGGATTCGCAACTGGAAGTCAGAAACTACGCCATCTTCAGCATCGGACGCATCCAGCTGCCCGACGAAAAGAAAACCGTATCGTTCGGCATTCTGGGCAAAATATATACTTTTGACAAGGAAGACATACAGAAATCGTGGAGAAAAATCAATCAATCCGGATACTGACCCCCTCGCCGGGACTCCGGCACCTCCGGCCGCAACGCCCCCCGAGGCATACACACAAAAAAAGCGCAGCCGACTTTCAGAAAAGAAAGAATGGCTGCGCCTGGGTGATTCGCTTGGGGTTCGAACCCAAGACCCCAACATTAAAAGTGTTGTGCTCTACCAGCTGAGCTAGCGAATCAAACCTTTTTGCCGTTAAGCGAGTGCAAAGGTAGGAATAATAATTGAAACCGCCAAGAAAAAAATTAAAAAAATTACTGACCGACACATTCAGCCTACCGTTCATGCAGAACAGAATGCGGGATAAAAAGCCCTGCCGGTACCACTGCCGCAACGGACAAAAGAGAATTACAACCGGCAAAAGTCCTGAAAAAGAATGGTTCACGCTCAAAAAAAAAGTGTTTTGTTTGTTGGATATAAAAATAATCTGTAATTTTGCACTTCGCTGATAGTATGCATATTAAGTAATAACAAAAATAACAACAAAACAAAATGATCGTAGTACAAGTAAAAGAAGGCGAAAACATTGAACGCGCCCTCAAAAAATTCAAGAGAAAATTCGAAAAAACCGGTGTTGTAAAAGAACTTCGCGCCCGTCAGCAGTTCAACAAGCCCTCCGTACTGAAACGTTTGGCTAAAGAACACGCCGTTTACGTACAGAAGTTGCACCGCAACGACGACTAATTGAATTTTTCATTTTACCCTAAACATAAAAAGCAAGCCTTCTTTTTCCGAAAGGCTTGCTTTTTTGTATTTTCATACCCTACTTTTCCTGAATCTTTGTAACTTTAGGGCAAAATGACCAAATTTGCTCAAACCATGAACACAACCATAAATGAGCGCGTAGCCCAACTGCGCGCATGGATGGAAAGCCACCATCTGGCCGCCGTCCTGTTTTCGTCGGCTGACGACCACGCTTCGGAATACGTAGCGCCGCACTTTCAGTGCCGGCAATGGATTTCCGGATTCGACGGCTCGGCAGGCACGGCCGTAGTAACCCTGACCGACGCGGCCCTATGGACCGACTCGCGCTACTTCCTGGCCGCCACGCAACAACTGGAAGGCACGCCCTTCAGCCTGATGCGCGAGGGAGAACCCGACACACCTACGCCGGCCCAATGGCTCATCAGCCAACTGCACGAGGGCGACTGCGTAGGCACTGACGGACGGACACTGACCATTGACGAAGCCAGAATCCTGCAGGACGAACTGCAGACGGCAGGCATCGGTCTGACACTGGACACCGACGCAGCCGCCGACCTGTGGGCCGAACGGCCACCGATGCCGCACGAGCCCATTACGGTGCAGCCGCTGGAATATGCCGGGACGGGGGCCGAACAGAAAATACGACAGCTGCTGCACGAAGCCCACAAGCATCACTGCAACGCCCTGCTGCTGACGGCACTCGACGAAATTGCCTGGACGCTCAATCTGCGCGGCAGCGACGTGGAATGCAATCCCGTATTCTATGCCTACCTGCTGCTGGAAGGCGAACAGAAAGCCACCCTCTTTACCCGGGCCGACCGCCTGAACGACGAGGCCGCCGAGCAGCTCCACCTGCGCCGCATTGACGTGCGCCCCTATGCCGACGTTGCAAAGACACTGCGTTCCGTGCAAGGCCGGCTGTGGATACCGTCGGATGCCAATGCCTGCCTCATGGCCCAGGCCGAAGGACTGCCCTGCTACGTAGCGCCCTCGCCGGCCCAAATGGCCAAGGCCGTCAAGAACGAAGTGGAGCAGGAAGGATTCCGTCGGGCCATGGCACGCGACGGCGCCGCTCTGGTGCGCATGCTCTGCCGCCTGAAGGACCAGGTAGCCGCCGGAGGCATGACGGAACTGGCCGTCGACCGACAACTCACGGCCTACCGCGCCGAAAGCCCCCTTTACCGCGGTCTGAGTTTTGCCACCATCTCGGCTTACCAGGAGCACGGCGCCATCGTCCACTACGAGCCGACCCAGGCCACCGATGCCCCGCTGCGTCCCGAGGGCCTGCTGCTGCTCGACACGGGCGCACAATATCAGGACGGCACCACCGACATTACCCGCACACTGGCGCTGGGCCCCGTAAGCGAGGAAATGCGCCGCGTGTACACGCTGGTGCTCAAGGGCCACATCGCCCTGGCACGGGCCCGCTTCCCGCAAGGCACCACCGGCCTCAACCTCGACCTGGCCGCCCGCTACGCCATGTGGCAACACGGCTACGACTTCGGTCACGGCACGGGACACGGCGTAGGCAGCTACCTCTGTGTACACGAAGGGCCGCAGCAAATACGCAAGAACCACCGGGCCTGTACGCAGGTTCCCCTGCTGCCGGGCATGACCGTCACCGACGAGCCGGGCATCTACCTTGAAGGAAAATTCGGTGTGCGCATTGAGAACGTACTGCTCGTCACGCCGACCGAAGAAGAGGCCTGCGGCCAATTCATGGGCTTTGAAGTCCTGACCCTCTGCCCCTACGACTTTGCCGCCATCGACTGCCGCCTGCTGCGCAGCGACGAAATGCACTGGATTGATGCCTACCATGCCCGCGTACGCAACCGCCTCATGCCGCTGCTCACGCACGACGCCGAAGCCCGCAAGTGGCTTGTTGAGGCCACACGGCCGCGTTTCAGCTAAACGCCTTTTTCACTCGAAAACAACTAAATAAACCTCAAAAAATACAATTCAGAAAAACTATGCACAACATCTACCGCAAACTACTGGCCGCGCTCTGCTGTATAGGGCTCGGCTGGCCGGCGCAGATGCTGGCCGTGGCTTTTGAAAGCTCAACGGCCGATGCGCCCAAGTGGTTCCGGCTTTTCACCCCGAACCGCGAAAACCGTACCCTCACCAGTGCCGGCACGGCCACCTACCTGAGCGGTGCAGCCTCATTCACGTATACCGACGACCAGCTCTGGCGCGTGGAACTGCGCACCGACGGCACCTACAACCTTGTCTGCCGCTCGGGAGGCGTCTACATCGACCCCTCTCGCACGCAGGTAATTGGCATCAATCCCGCCTTCTATCCCGTCAGCACCGAGCCGCAAACGGGCTGGCAAATCAAGGCCATCAACGGCCAGAACGACCTCTACATCATCGTCTCCGGCACGAAGCAGCTCCACCAGGGCGGCTCGGGCGACGATTACCGCGTCATCAGCTACGGCGGGGGCAGCAACACCTCCGACCCCGGATGCCAGTTCCGCTTTGAAAGCTGCGACCTGAACACCCCCGTCAGCATCCAGTCGGCCAACGCCGTACAGGGTTTCCTCACCATGGCGCCGGGCAATACCGACCGCATTGTCATGCGTGCCGACCTGCAGGTAGGCGGATTCCAGGGCAGCACGTCCGTAAGCGGCATGACCATCGACCTGAGCGGCTCTACCGACGCTGCCGCCGACCTGGCCTGCATCAAGGTTTACCGCTCTACTTCCAACCTTTTCTACGGCACACTGAAAGCACAGGCCACCCTGCTCGACTCCGTAACCGTCAGCGGCAACACCGTGCAGCTGCAGTTCAGCGAACCGCAAAAACTGGAAGCCGGCAGCACCTGCTTCTTCATCACTGCCGACCTCAAACCGACGGCTACGCCCGACCACGAGATTGACGCTACCCTCAAGAGCATCCAGCAGCCCGACGGCGAGTTGGACATCAACAGCAACCCCACCGGAAAGGCACGCATCTTCAAGTCGCACACCATGCTCTTCAACCCCTACGACGACGGTTCACACTACTGGCGCATCCCGGCCATGCTGGTATTGCGCCACCAAAAGGACGACGCCCTCAACGGCCGCATCGTCACCGTAACCGACAAACGCTACAACAGCAACGGCGACCTGCCCAACTACATTGACCTCATCACACGCCACTCCGACGACAACGGACTGACCTGGTCCGAAGGCAAGCTCATTGCCGGCGACCCGGCCGTATCGCCCGACTACGGTTACGGCGACGCTGCCCTGGTTGAAACGGCCCACGGCCGCATCATCTGCCTCATGGCGGCCGACAAGCAGTTCCAGGGCTCGTCCTACAGCAGCCCCATACGCTACTACATGACCTACTCCGACGACGGCGGACAGACCTGGAGCAAGCCCGAAGACCTGACCTCACAACTCTATGCCCACCAGTATGTTCAGGGCCAGCTGCAGGGTGGCTTCACCACCTCCGGCCGCGGCATTCTGCTGCAGCACCAGCAGGACGCCTCACGCAACGGCCGCGTCATGTTTGCCATGGTCTGCAAGTTCAGCAGCGGCAACTACCAGAACTATACGCTCTATTCTGACGACGAGGGCCTGACCTGGAACGTATCCGCCACCTCAGCCTACGATGGCGGCGACGAGGCCAAAGTGGCCGAATTGCCCGACGGCACCGTCATGCTCTCCACCCGCCGCAGCGGCAACCGCGGCTTCAACCTCTCCACCGACGGCGGCGAAACCTGGGGCCAGCAGTACGAAAACAGCCAGATTTGGGGTGCTTCGTGCAACGCCGACATCCTTGTCTACTCCGACGACATCATCCTGCACACCATCTGTAATTCCGGTTCCCGCCAGAACGTCACGCTCTACGCCAGCATTGACGGCGGAAAGACCTATCCGTATAAAAAGGTCATCTGCGAGCTGGGCTCGGCCTACTCCACCATCGAGCGCCTGGCCAACGGCGACGTAGCCGTTTACTACGAAGACAACAGCATGGGCGACGATGCTTACAGCATGAACTTCGTCACCCTGCCCATCAGCTGGCTGGTGAGCGGTAACCCCGGACTCGAGAATTTCAAGAACCTCGTAAACCAGGCCCGCCAGATGGCTGGAGCCGACACCTACGACGAGGCTCAAATCAGTACCGCCAAGGCCGGCGAATACGAGCAGAATGCCATTGAAGCCCTCCGCAAAGTCATTCCTACCGACGAGCAAATCGAGCAGATGAGCAGCTACACCGAAGCTACACGGGCCATCGAAGCAGCCATGGAGGCTGCCCGGGCCACCTGCATCACCGTCGACGGATACTCGCCCGACACGTACTTTACCATTTCGAGCCTGGAAAACATCGGCGATGCCGGCGCGCCTTTTTTTATCTCGGGCGACGGTAAGGCCTACGCCGAGAGCAATACCCTCGCCCAGAAATGGCTCATCCGCGCAGCCGAAACCCAGGGCCGCGTCACCCTTCAGAACGCCGACAACCAGCGCTACCTCTACCGCAGCGGCAACACCGTGGCCCTGCAGGAGCAGCCGGCTGAATGGGGACTGGAAAAGAGCGGGTCAAACTACCTGCTCCATGCCTACACCGGCAACAACGGCTACGTGGTCATCAACAAAGGCACCGGCGCCCTCGACTTTTGGAACTCGGCTTCCGGCAATGACACCTGGCGCACCACCTTCGTGCTGACGGCCAGCGGCGCCATTGAGGACGGCATCAGCCAGACTCTCCTGCCCGACGGCATACGCATCAGCCACAAGGCCATCTATGCCGACGGACCCGCCCGCACCTACAACCTGAGCGGACAGCGGGTACCCCTGGGCCAGCCGCTGCCCACCGGCACCTACATCATCCAGTCGGGACAAAAAACCTGCCGCGTGCTGATTCAATAAAACACGGCACCGCCAGACAAACGCATACATAGAGAGAGGCCGGACGCAGTGTAGCGTCCGGCCTCTCCTTTTTTTGCACCGCGCCCCCTTAAACCTCAAAGCCCCGGAAGCAAAGAGCGCTCCCGGGGCTGCTTAACCTAAGTAGAGAAAACAGTGGTGAGGTCAGGCTACAACCACTTTTCCATAATAGCTCTTCTTTCCCTTCACGGCCTTCACGATGTAGAGCCCGCGGGTCATGTCCTGCGTACTGACTGACACGGCCTTGCCCTGAATACGGCGGGCCAGTACACCATTGGCGGCATAAACCTCCACGCTCTCCGGCTCCACGCCGTCAATGACAATGGTGCGGGCCTCGTTGTCGGCATAAATCCTTACATCCGGAGCAGTCACGCTGGTCATACCCTCGGTCGTCTTGTCCTCCTTGATTACCTTGAAGGAGTCGAACAGCGAAGGTGTGCCGGCATCATCGACGGTATAGGTGCTGATAAAGATGGTATCGGCCGTAACCGTCACGTTGCTGAACGTAGGCTCGCCGGTCTGTCCGAACTTGCCGGAAAAGAGCCCCCAGTAGTTTTCCACCTGATGGTCGGCATAGGCGTCAATCATGGCCTGCTCGTTGCGCGGCTCATACTTTTTCTTTCCGGCCGAATTGTTGAGGAAATAAAGCGTACCCTCCTTCACGTTGAACACGCCACCCTGCTTGCCGGTCATGTTTTCGCGCACACCGCCGGGCTCTACGGTCTCCACCTCTTCCACGGCTCCTTCGACCAGGGTTTTCCGGCTGTTGTTGACCGGGCCTATCACCTCATAAATGTGGTCGTGTCCCTGCAGGGCCAGGTCAATGTCCAACTCGTCGAACACGGGCAGCATGTTCTCACGCACCAGGCGTCCGTCGCTGTCGCTCTGGTGCGACTTGCTGCCGGTAAACATGTTTTTGTGGAAGGTGGCAATACGCCATTTCACGTTTTTATGAGCCTCCACCTGCTTGCGCATCCAGTCGGCCAAGGCCTGGAAGTAACCATCCTTCTTGTAGTCCTCGTAGTTGATGACCATAAACAGGGCGTCGCCGTAAACAAACGAATATACCGTTCCGTCCATGGTTGTTGTAACGGCCGAAGTCTGGTTGAAACTGGTGTCCGTATTGAAGTGCCACGTAAAGTTACTGTTCGAGCTGGTGTCGTGATTGCCCTGCGCCACTACCAGCGGGTAGTTCATCCAGATGTCCTGCATCGTGCCGAACCACTGCTCATATTCCCACTCCGAGTTGTTGGTGCCCGAAGTCTCCACCAAATCACCGTTGACCAGCACGAACTGTGCCTCAGGTACCAACTGCTGGGCGGCATGCGCCGTTTTCTGCGACACGTCGAACATTTCGTCATTCTGTGCCTGCGTGTCGGTCATATAAATAAAGGAATACCCCTTTTCAGCGCTGTACGAATCGGAAGCAGTGGTAAAATGGCCGATTTCGCTCCAGCCCTGCTCCGTGCCTACGCGGAAGGAATAGGTGGTACCGGCCTTCAGCGTGGTGGCCAGGGCCTTGTGGCTGGTGTACGAGCGCTTGGCGTTGGCCTCAATACCGTCCACGTAATTCTTGGCCGTCACGTAGTTCAGGTCCTTCACGTCGGCCGAAGTGGCGTCAAGAATCAGGTCGGGATTGGCAAAATCCTCGGCCGTGGCGTCGGCCTTGGCCACAATCTGCACCTTTCCGCTCTTCACCTCCGGGTTCGTAAACCAGGCAAAGCCCATCTGCGTGCGGGGGTCGCCGTTGACGGTCATGTTGATGCTGTAAGGCTGCGAGGCATCCTGCATCTCAGCCATCAGACGGGTCAGGCGCGTCCATGAAGGCGTGGTAAAGTTTTTGGAATCGAGGGTAAATTCCTGCGACAGGGCAGGCTCTGCGCTTGCCGAAAGCAACGCCACCAGGGCGCCGGTTTTCATAAATCCTTTCAATCTCATAAATCTCAAATTTAAATGAAACTATCGTTTGTTTTCGCAGGCAAAATTACGGCCCTGATGTGTCGATTTGTTTACCCCAAGGTAACGATGGGGTAACAATCGTATTACGGTTTTTTTCCCTTACGCCGACACGGAAAAACAAAACGGCTTCCCGGAAAAACAAGGTACCGCCCCGCAGAAACAGGACGGCACCTTGTAAAAACTTTCCTGCCACACCGGCCGGAAGCTACCCTACGAAGAGCGGCGCGCCCGGCTGCCCGGAGGCAGGACGGAGCGCGCCGCTCTTTATGGAAACGAGATGCGGGTGCACAACCCGCGGGTGTACTGCAACTAAGGCACCATGAGCTTGCTGACGGCACGCTTGGTGCCACCCTCACGCACTTCAACAACATGTACGCCGCGCTGCAGGCGGAAGACACACTGGCTCTCGGTGGCCACGTGCTTCCACTCGAGCTGGCCGCCCACGCTGTAGGCCTGTATGCGCTGGCCGGGCTCAAGGCCGCTCACGCAGATACTGCCGTCGTCCTGCAGCCTGATGCGGATGCCGCCGTCAGCTCCCTCGTCATCCAGCGTGCGGAAGCGGAGCGTGAAGCGCTGGTCGATACAGGTGTCGGCCGGAAGCGTAAAGGTGTAGGGAGCGGCGGTGAGGTCAACGGTGCGACCGGTTTCGTGGTCGGTCAGTTCCACCGTTTCGTAACCCTCGTTGCCGGCAATGCCCAGCTGATAAGTGCCGGCCTTGGAGACAGTCACGCCCAGTGGCGTTTCGCCCTCCTCGCTGACGGCTGAGAGGAGCGAATAGCGATTGCAGCTGCGCACGGCGTAGAGCTGCGGCACGGCGGCCGTGCTCATCCACTTCACACCGTCGGCACCGAGGTCAAAGTCCTGACGGGCCTCGTCGGCTGGCACGGCATTCAGCTGCAGCATGTCGGATGCAGGAGCCTCGTCGGCCGTAGCGCGGGTGGCCTCGGCCGAACTCAGCGTGAGCTGCAGGCGGGCCGACGAAGCATAAGGATCGCCCTGTCGGCCGGAGGATGAAGGCAGCGCAATGCTGACGGATTCACTTTCGCGAAGCGTAGCCGTCTGCGTAAACACGGCGTCGCCGGCAGGAATGTAGCCTGCGGTTTCGTTGGCGGTATTGACCGTCTTATACGTATCGGCCGTATAGCCGTAGAGAACACGGCCGTATGCCATGTCGCCATAGTTCATGGCGCAAAGGTAGGGCGAGCCAAAGAGGTTCCAGCTCATGTTTTCCTTGTGGGTAAAGCGGTTGCCGACTGAAGTGGTCGAGGTCCACGGATCATTGAAGTTATACTTCATCAGCACAACGCTCTTGTTGTCTGCGCCACCCTCGGAATAGGAATCTCCGCTGAAGCGAACCTTTATTTTGTCGGTCGAAGTATTTTCAATCAGGAAGCCTTCGGTTTCTCCTCTATTTGCAAAATCTTGGTCAGTCCATGCCATACCGTCAGTCCATGCGTTACCATTCGTACTGTCGCAAGTAAAGTAATAAGCTGCACGCGTACTGCCGTTGTAACGCTTCAGACTGTAGCCGGCATTCGGAGTCACGTCCGTTACGTCAAACGGCATTACGGTCAAATCATTGCCTCCGGCCTTTACGTCGCGCTCAACGGCAAAGTTGGTCAGGTTGATGTAATTGCCGCAACCGCGCAAACCGGCCTGATGCTCCAGCAGCAGATAGCCGGGGTTGAAGTACTGGCCGTCCGGGTAAACCAAAGAGCCATCCTCAGCTTTCTGAATCTGCAGTTCCTTCTCCTTACGTACGTAAACCACCGACTGACCCACAGGCTTGTCGTCTGCCGTAATCATATAGTTGCTAGTGATGTTCCAAGTCTCGAAGCAACCGTTGTCCACCGTATTGCGAATACGCTTATTACCAATCAGGTCACGACTGTGGCCTACCGCAGTAGTATAACGGCTAATATCCGTACGGGTATCAGCCGCCGGGTCAATATCTGACGAGGTTTCCATCAGCTGATATTTCCAGTAGTCAGTCGTTACATAGCTATTCGTTTCAGTTACAGAAGCGCGGTTGTTGCCGCTGCCCGTTACGTCTGCAATCGTACCCGTGGCCGTCACATTAACGGCCTTGACGTCCGACACGCTGTTCAGAGCAAGCGAGTTGTAGAGCACGCCGTCGGACTGGCCCGCCACGGCACCATTGAGAATGGAGGTTGAAAGAATACCGTTGTTGACCGTAGCCGCACCGTTCACCACGAAACCGTCCACTACGACATCGGTTCCAAGGGTCACGTCCTGCAACAACGAGCGGCCGGTGGACTCCAGCATACCCTTGCGCTGGGTGAGCAGGTCGGACACGATACCGCTTACATCCGTTGCTGCAGAGGTCTCGTCGTTCATGCCGCCATATACCTTTACGCCCGGCATCGACAGGTTGAGCAGTCCGGCGTCGCGGTAGTTGTTGTGTACAAATACGTAAGCATGCTCGCCCGGATTTCCGTTCACGTAGATGCCGGCCAGGTCGACGGCACCCTGCAGGTCGCCCAGGGCGGTGGTCCAGCTGTTACCGTCGGCCGTACCGGTCAGGTCGGCCTTTACGTAGACAATGGGTTTCAGGGTAGCTTCGTACTCATAAGCCCCTACATCTATCTCATCACCCGTCAGACGGGCATTGTTGGCCAGGTCTTTCTCGTCAGCCGGGATTGCAGCATCTGCTGCCGTCAATCCCAAAGCATAATTAGTATAATGCTTCTTGTTACCCTTGTTCAGCAGCAACAGGTTGGGACGGATGCGGTAGTCGCGGCTCATCATGTCGGCGTTGTCGGGGTCTACAAAGTTGGGACCCTCCAGCACATCATCGTTGTCTACCGTACCGAGAATAGCCACATTCTTTTTCTCAGTATCAGTAGTCAGATTTTGCGTGCCATTCTTCCAGGCCACCGAATTATATACGGCCGGCGTACCATTCGTCATGTCAAGGTCAGTGGTGTTCTGCGCAAAGGTGGCATTGACCACCGTAGTGTTTCCGTCAGCCACCAGACCCGTACCGCCGTCGGCAAAGAGCGTATTGTATATCAATACCGGACCGCTGTTTTCTTCTACATTCAATCCGACAGGGTTCTGACGGAATCCGCAATTCTTCAACGTCAGTGAACCATTGGACTGGACACTAACCTCCATGCCCTTGGCAGTTTCAGACGCAGAATGATTGGCAAACGTGAAACCTTCGAAAACAACATCCTTGCCATTGGCTGTTACGGACATCAGAATGGGAGTTTCCACATCATTGCGAACGACTGTGGGTTTGCTGAAATCCTGCTGCTCGCCACTACCCGTACAAGAGCCTTTCAGAATCAGCAAGTCACTCAGCGAATTGTCTGACATGTTCAGGATATAGGCCGAACCTGCCGACAGCCGGCTCCAGGTATATTTCCCGTCACGTACAAAAATTCTTCTGGTACCGGCTTGGACAGTCGGATTGGATGCACCGACAATGGCTCCGCGCAGGTCGTCGGTGGCATTGGCCCAACTATCGCCCGAACCATTTCCGACAGAAAGCGTATCTACATATATTTTCAGCATGGTAGAGAAGTTGGACACATACTGATACTCGTAAAGACCAATATCAATAGGCTTACACATTGGCGTATTGTCCTCACCATAAGGGCCTGAATAGCGAGAATAAGTTCCACCTGTAATATAGGCCTCCTTTACATTAGTATTATCATTAAACCATTGCTGATAAGCGCCGGTTGTCGCGTTATCTTTATGTCCAGTCTCATCAGGATATGCAAGAGTGGTATGTTCCGTTCCGTCACCTGCATCCGTCAGCACGGATATAGCGGCCGGATTCCACAGGTTCGAAGCAGAATTACCATCCGCGCCGGCCACTGTGGACGGGTTGGTAAAGCGCGGACCTTTGTCGCCCATATTGTCGGTAGAAAGCAGAATATTATGTTTCTGATTTGTTGAGGCAAACTTGCCGACATAATCCACGTCGCTGGCGCAATAAGACACGTCATAAATTGTCGACAAATTGGTAGGATTTTGATAAGTATCTCCCAGATTACCCCAAAGCAAAGTATTCACAATGCTACTTTTGCCATTGTGCGTATAAATCACAGGATTAGTTATCGCCTTATTTCTTACAAACGTATTATTCATAATGTAAAGAAGTGGGTCATGAGAGCTTGACACGCCTTCTGCATAATTCGTACCAATAGCGCCGCCTTCTCCTGCCGACTCATTGTTTGCCCACAAAGTGTTCACAGCACGCAAATTGACGGCTTTTGATATACCTGACACATAGGCAGCACCACCGCGGCTGGCCAGTGTATTATCAGTAGCCTTATTCTCTACCGTCTTGTTTCCGGCCAGAATACAACCCGAAAGGTTCAGGTCGGCATCACGAACAAAGACGGCACCGCCACGCACGGCTGTATTGTTCAGCAGACGGCAGCGACTGATGGTATAGGTTACGCCATTGCTGTAGATTCCGCCGCCTCGGCCCTGCTCATTCTCATCTGTACTGATAGACAATTTAGACAATTGATTGTCAGTCTCGCCGTTCATCACGGTCAAGCCGTCCAATACGACAGGATTTACAGTCGTAGCGGTTCCCTTATCCGTAAATACTACATGGTAAGCATTCTGCGCTGTACTGGAAGCATTAATCTGCCCCGAAAGGATGGTTTGATTGGCCAGCTCCCACGGCTCGTTGATGCCGTTCTGATTGAAGTCGGAATAAGTACGTGCATTCAGAATATCTGTAAGATCTTTATCATCTCCTTCAATATTTGTAAATGATGTATCACTCATTCCAGGAACGGATGATACTGAACCAGAAGTGTATTTCTCTGTTCCTACAAATCCACCATAAATGCTGACATTCTGCGGTACGTCAAACGAGTACAGACGCTGGTCATGCGGAACGGCAGCGGTAGTAGTGCGCTCATTAGACGGCTTATAGGTTCCGCCGGCTACCAAAATCTCGAAATGAGTATTATCATCAGCCTTCCCATCTTTACGCATCGAGCGGATATATCCCAGCGCATCCTCCAAAGTAGAGAAAGAGGTATAGAACGAACGGCCCAAATATTTGTTCATATCCTCATTATCAGGCAATGTTACATTGGTTGTCTGCGACACGAAAATACGCGTAAACAGATCTTCCGGCAAAATACCGCCCTCATAGGCAAAGGCACCGGCATCCAAGCGCTCAGCACCATTTCCTGTCTGCACGCGTACAATATTCTGCATATCGCTTTTCGCAACATTGAAGGTGGTCATCAAACCTGACGGACTTGGCCCGGACGGGTTTGTCTTACCCGTCTGATACTCATTTTTCAAGCCGTGCTTGATGAGCAGTGAGTAGTCCTTCAGCTGATAGAAGTCGCCCGTGAAATAGAGCGTGGAATCGCTCTCCAGTCTCGTATTCTCGAAATCGGATGGCATTTCCTGCGTCTCCACGAAGCAGTCGTTGAACGGATAGAAATTCTTCTTGTCCGTAATGCCATACACCGCACTCAGCTTGTTGTCAGCAAACTGCGTATTGGTAACACCGCTCACGTTCTTGTCCGAACCGGCCGTGTTGCCAAAAATCACGGTGTTGACATTCATCACGGCACCGTCCTCCATATACAAGCCGCCACCACTGGTAAAAGCCGTGTTGCCGGCAATGGTAGAGGAAAGAATGTGCGCACGGCTGTCGGCCTTGACATTAGTACTGTCAGCATAAACACCACCGCCATTCTCCGCGTTGTTGTCCATGATCAGCGTACCGCTCACCGTGGCCCCCGGCATAAGGTAGAGGCCGCCGCCCTCAGTGGCCGCACAGTTGCGCACCACGCAGTTACGCACGTGTGCACCACTCGGCACGATGGCACCACCACCGCGCGTATTCGGATTGCCGGCACCGGCCAACGAAGTGGCGCTACCATCCTCCAGCCATACGCCATCAATAATGGCAGACTTGGTCAAAGCAGCCGTTCCGGGCCAAGCGCCAAAAGTCACCGTATGATAACCGTTCACCTCCTGCGTAATTGTCGAACCCTGAGAAGGCTTGGCTATCGCGCTCAACACGGTGCGGAACTTCATCGGATTGCGCACATTGTCGCCAGTAGCATCATCCCATCCACTGCCTTCTTCATAATCACCATCGTTATAATTACCATCATAATATCCTCCCATAAGAGTAACTCCTTCGGGAATGACATAAGTATAACTCTGCGGATCAATTGCTGAAGCCAAAGTATTGGCATTGTAAACAAACGAAGCATCTTCATAACCAGCAACCTTAACAATAGCCGAAGCTGAAGTATTGGTTGAAACTTTTTTACCTGCATCTGTAAGAATGGCCTGTAACTTCGTTGCACATGCTGCATTGGCCGGATTCTCTCCACTACGTAAACCTACTCCGTTTTGAGAAACATAATAAGTAAATATGGTTCTGCCATCTTCTTGCGTTTCTGTACAAAGTACATTGCCCTCGTTCGTACTTTCAAAAGCCCCCATATCAATACCACAATCCTTGATTCGATTGGTATAGTCTGCATCATAATCAGGAATAATTGCATTGGGAATGACCTCTGTTCCGGTATTAATTGCAGGAGAGCCGGTCAACAAATGGTAATCACCAGTTGACTCACCAACAAAGTTTGGATAACCTGAAACATTATTTCTTGAGGCATATGTAACATTTCCATAAACTAAAGAAGAGGATTCATGGGCATTCTTATCTGCACCAGTATAACCTACATTGCTATAATATACATGAATACGTTCTTTCATGATACTATAACCATCATTATTAGGCTTGTTACCACTTGAACCTTCTGGAATATCAACACTAAGTACTTGCAAGTTTAAGTTCTCCGGACTAGAAATACCTATGTTACGTCCACCTTCTTCTTTATTATTATAGATGATACAATTGTAAATCTCTGCCGTATTATAAACAAACATACCACCACACATAATATTTGAATATGTGGAATTTTCGGTCTTGGCCGTATTGCCTACAATAGTATTGTTATAAAAATTTCCACTTATCTGACAGGCTCCGGCACCAATTGCCATCGTATGATAAGTTACCGTCTCATTATTCCACTCCAGAGCTTCAGCACGATTACCTGAAATCAAAGAGTTGAAAATCGCTGCCGTATAATTGTCGTCATTTAAGATATATAATCCGCCGCCATACGAGAACGCAGCACCGTTTTCGTCCTCCTGTTGACTGTATACTCTAATTGAGTTGTTTATAATTTGACAATTTCTGATTACACCTCCACGACAAAAAACGCCGCCGGCTACGGTATGAATTCCCCCGCTGTTTGATATGATATTCTTCTTATCGGCCAGTATAAGGTTATTCTCTATCACACAATTTTCCAGCACGCTGTTTCCCATCATATACACGCCGGCTCCACCACATTCACCAATAATCTTGGTATCCAAGTTCATGATATTTCCCGTTATCGAATATCTATAACCTGTATTCAGGGAACCGTATCTAAAGACCAAACCATCCCAAACCGTTTCAACGCCAAAATGATCACGCTGCACAAGCACACGCCCAACATTTTTCCATTCTGCTGAAGCTGAAGCGCTGGTAGGATACTCAGGCTTGTTTTCCTGCGCCTGTAAAATTGTTTTATAAGTATTGGGATCGCGGTCGTCTTCTCCTGGTGCACCAGAATCCGGGAAACCGCCATACACATTAACTCCTTCCACCATTTTATATGCGTATGGCTGACTATGTATATTAGAATCATCATTTACATCGTCCGGATTACCTGTTATCGTTCCGGTGTACTCTCCAGCTGCAACCCAAACCTGGGCACGTTTATTCGCGTCCTTGTTGTCAGCTTCGCTCAACTTCTTGTTATAATCTACGCCTTTCTGGAGTGCTGCGTTAATATCTCCCATGGCATCTCCCCACGACAAGCCTTCACCTATACCATTTGGGCGGACATAAATAACTCGTCCAGACTTAGGCAGGTCGGCCTCGTAGGCACCAAGGTCAGGCGCACCGCCAAGGTCACGGTCGTTGACAGCCGTGATGTCTGTGGTTAAAGTAGAAGCCGAAGCCTTATTAATAATGTTGTTTCCTGCATCTGCTGAGCTCGTCAGCGGACGGAACGAAGAATAACCGCCGAGATAGGTGTCGAAGCCAAGGGTGGCGCCGACCTTATTTGTCGGGTTGGCAAAGTTCTTGGCGCCGTCAGCACCGATAGTTGACAAAGACAATGTATTATTGGTTGTATTTAAATTACCTTCATCATCTGTATTTCCTGCCGAGAAAGATGATTCATACAGATTATTAGTATTTGCCGGGGCTGCACCGACATTGTTGGCCACCGTTACGTGCTCCATCGTCAGCGATTGTGCAGTGATGACGGAAGCCGTTGTCGTGGTGTTGGTGTTGTTGTTCACCACGCAGTTCTCCATCGTCAGCGTAGCCTCGCGGGCATCGATGGCAGCGCCTTCCTGCGCCGTGTTGTTCTCGAAGATGCAGTTGCGCACGGTAACGGTTGAACCGGCATGGGCCAGCAATCCGGCGCCATACTGACGGCTGGCCTCGCCGGCGGCATAACCGTTGATGACATGGAAGCCGTCGAGCACGAGCTTGGCCCCTCTCTCTACCGTGATGCAATGATAGAGGCCCTGCGTAATGTCCTTGCCTTCGGTGTTGCCGTTGATAACCGAACGGTAGGTCAGCGGGTCACGAATCACGGTGTTGTTGTCCGTCGTACGGTGATAACCGCCATACAAATAAACAGGCTGTCCGCTTGTCGTAACCGGAACGGTGATGGTGGCCGTCTTCGGGTCGTTGTTGGTAAAGGCATAACGCGGCCAGATGTCGCCCTCGAGCACACGCACCACCAGTTTTTTCGTTCCCACGGTAGCTGCGTCCAGCCCGGCCAGATAGCTGATGGCATTGTTGAGCGAGCGGAAACCCTTAGCCCATGAACTTCCGTCGTGGTCGGGTTCCGTACAGTTCACGTCGACATACACCACCAGCGAGTCGCCCACGGTAGCATGCTTTATGCCGGGCGCACCTACACTGAAGGCGCCCACGGCCGGCTTCTGCGCGTAGACCTTGCCTTCGATGTCCAGCTCGGGAGAGAGCACCACTTCACTCGGCAGCTGACCGAGCGCCATACCACGTGCCCAAAGGTTTGAGCCGCTTATGGGTTTCCAGTAATAGCTGATGAGGCCGTCTTTCCATTCGTCCTGTACGCCATAATCCGTATTAAGGGAAAAATTCATATCGGCAGCAGGCTCCGTAAATCGCGGTCCGATGCTGGTGCCGTCGTCCTGCTTTCCGGCATTCTCATCCACCAGCGAGAGCGTCTGCTCCTGCAGCGTATTGTTCCACACGGCATTGTTCACGCCCGAAATGGCGTTGTAAAGGAACCGCACCTTCGCGGCCGACGGATTGCGGGCATACATCGGGATGTTGGTGCCGCCCTGCATCTGGTTGTTCCACAGCACGGAGTTCAGCACCAGCGCGTACTCATCGACATAGATGCCACCCGTTTGCGAAGCATTCACATCGGTGGCGTCGGTAGCCGTCACACACTCGTTGTTGGTGATGGTGTTCTGCATCAGCACGCCGCCCTTGTCGCAGTACACAGCGCCGTTGCCCCTTACGGTGTTGTTGGACACGACGCAGGTGGACAGAATCAGGTATTCCGGATGGTCGGGGTCGTCCGAACTGGCCTCCGCACCGTTATACAGGTACACACCGGCCCCATTGAGCGCCGAGTTGTTGGTCAGCATCGAGCGGTAAACCAGGCCGCGGTTTTCCACGTACACGGCACCACCGTCGGCGTCGGCATTGTTATTGTAAATCAGCGACGTCTGCACACGGCCGTTTTTCAGGTACACACCGCCGCCATTGCCGGTGGCATAATTCTCCCGGACAATACAGTTGGACAGGTAGGCATTGGCGCCGTCCATATATACACCTCCGCCGCAATCGGTCTTGAAGTCGTCAAGCCCCGTATTGCCCTGCGCATATCCGCCCTGAACGGTAACGCCGTCAAGCGTGGTGATGCGCGTAAAGTCCGACTCGCCCGACATGGGAGCGAACCACACCACGTGGCGCGAATCGCTGCCCACGGTCCATTTTGAATTGGTCCATGCCAGCTTACTCTCATAATAGGCCGCCTCGAGTACGGTTACGTTTGTAAAGTCCCAGGGCATGGTGCCTTTGGCACGCTCCTGCTTGGAAGTTTCGTCGCCTTCAAAACCGCCGTACACGCTGATTCCGTCGCGCATACGGAAGGATGCCGAATAGTTCATACCGCTGATGAGCTGCGACTGCGGCTTGTAGGTTCCGGCAGCCACCCACACCTCGCCGGCCTGCTGTGAGACATTGTTGTCGGCCAGCTCGTCAATCATCTTCTGAAGGTCGCCCGAGGCGTTGTCCCACGACGAGCCGTCGCCCGTGCCGGTAGCTGTGGGCTTCACGTAGCGGATGCGCGTGGCGGGCAGATACTGATACTCATAAGCCCCCACACTGATACGGTCGCCGCTGATACGGGGGTTGCCGGCCATGTCTTCACTGCCGTAAACATTCTGGTCATAATAGTCATTATGACCCTTGTCAATCATGACCGAACCTTCAAGCACATTCCACGACCAGAGCGGATAGGCCGACTCGCGCCAGTTGAAGTCGCGGTCGTAACTCGTCTTGACAGACGGCGCGTCGAACATGGGGCCGAATTTGTCGCCGCGGTTTTCCTTGGCCACGTAAATGTTGCCGTTTTCGTCCGGTGTTGCAGGGTCACTGCTGACCACCTCATGGTATGCCGAATTTCGGAATCCCGGGTCATTCTGCAAATACAGCTGCGTGTTGCCCCAGATAATGGAGTTATACACATGGGCGTCACCCGAACCGCCGGCCGTCATGTCCACACCCGCACCCGTGTTGCGGGCAATGGTGGCGTTGACCACCTTACTGCCGGAGGAGAGGCGCACGCCGCCGTTCCCGTTATTAAAAATGGAGGTGTTCACCACCGTGGCCTCACCGGCCAGATAGATTCCGCCGGCCTGGTTCTCCACCGCCGCACGGTCGCCGGCCGCATTGTTAAAGACGACGCTCTGGTTGATAAGCGACGTTTCGCCATTCACACTCTTTACCGAAGCATCCACGTAAACGGCACCACCCTGCGTGGCATAGTTGCTGATCAGGAAGCAGCGTTCGATGCGAAAAACGCCGCCCTTGCTGTTGTCGCCATAAACGTAAATACCGCCGCCTTTTCCGGCGTCACCGGTGCCGGCAGCCTGACCGTTGCCAATGGAAAAACCGTTGATTACGGTAGGGTACGTATTGTTGTTGCCCGAAGCCTGCGTCGGATCCAGATTTACGCTCAACACGTGGGTGGCATTGTCCGAGCGGGTCCCGTTGGCCGGGAAAATCAGGTCAACACTGCCCACCGTGTCGTTCTTCTGGATGTCGCCCGAGAGCACGGAGCGGTACTTCAGCTGATAGGGCTTGCCCAGCGTGACGCGCTGGCTCAACCGGCTCTCCGTGCCGGCAAAGCCGCCGTAGAGCTGCACGCCCGACTTCACCGCAAAGCCCTCCTTGGGCGCCACGTAAAGATTGCCGCCGGTCAGCGTCTCAAAGCCCTGCACCCAAATCTGGTCGCCGGCCACAGCCTTATCCAAGGCTTTGGTAAGCGTCGTCGCATTGGCCCACGACGAACCGTCGCCGGTATCCGTAGCCTGCGAACTGACGTAATAAATTTTGCTCTGCGCCGCTGCCGTTCCGGCCAGGAAGAAGGCCAGAAGCATCACCGGAAGTCGTAATAGTATGTTTCGCATCTTTGTTTTCATGGTAAGGTGTCTGTTTTTGTATTTTCGGTTGATGCGCCCGTTCGGTTAAGAAGAAGCGGGGCGCTGTAATCGTCATTTAATTAAAGATACTGATTGAGGTATTCGTGCCGGCCGTCATGCCCCTGACGGTGGCGTTGACCTTATACCACGTGGCCGTCTGCAGCGCCGACTGGAAGGCCATGGTGTAGTTGCCGCTGATGTTGTCGGTCGTACCGTCCTGCTTTCCCGAAATGTTAAAGGTAATTGTCGGGCGGGTCTGTCCGTCGGTAAACGTGTAGTGATACTGCCGCCCGTTGCGCTGGCTGACAGGCGTGGTGTTGGTAAACGTCCACGTCCGGTCGGCGCCGGGCGTAAAACTGCTTACGCTCACATCCGGAAACAGGCGGCCACGGGTCTTGCCGTGAAAACTGAAGTCGGTCAGGCGGATGTCCGTATAACCCTTGTCAACGGCGTCGGCCACGTCCCACTGCACGTCGATTTTCGTGGCCAGGCGGGTAAGCGTCATGGTGGGAATGGTGCCCACCGCGCCCGTACCGCCGGGCTGTATCACGAAGTAGGCCGGAGTATCGCCCTCGGCCTTATAGTAACCCGTAGCCACACTCACAAACTTGGCCACTGCCGACGCATCGCCCTGCGCATAATCATTCGATATGGTCAGGGCCTGCACGTCGGTTTCCGAGCGGCACGCGTCAATCTCCCGGGCCAGCGTGTCGGCTCCGCGTACCCCGCTGCTGTACGTCACACCGTAAATCCTGACCGTGCCGGGCTGAGCCTCAATGGAGAAGAGCTTGATGCCGGCATTTCCGTTGTACGCCGGCAATTTGTCGAAATCGGCTTTCGTAATCGTTGTCTTCATCACCTGGCTGCCGTCGGTATAAGCCATTATCACGGTCAGGCGGTCCCAGTCGGCCGAATCGGGCACGGCTTCGCCGGGGTCGCCCATGCGGTGCTGGCTGGCAGCCGCCGTCTGCGCGGGCACACTCACCAGCAGCCTCACCGTCTGTCGCGGGCCGGCAGCCGGTCCGTCGTCGTCGGCACACGAGGCCAGCGTAAGGGTAGCGCCAGCTATGACAAAAACCACAATCCGTGCCTTGCGCACAGCTGTGGTTTTCAAAATATTATGCCATATATTCTCTCTCATCATATCTAAGTATTATCGGTTCCATTATACTGAAGCCTCCCCGCTTCCGGTGTTCCGCTCAGGGGTAATGATTTTCCTTTCCAAACCATCGCGTCACAGAGCTTTTCCGTTTCTACATTTCCACGTCGAAATCGCCGCCCGGTTTCCAGTCGAGCTCTACCGATACGCCCACCTCCGGATTGTCGGTGGTCAGCGTGCCGTCGTTCTGGAGCTTCACCTTCACCACCAGCATGGCGCCGGCGCGCAGGGGTTCCTTAATGTAGAGGGTATTTTTTACGTACTTGCCCTCGGCCGTGCGGGTATAGGCGTCCATTTCCCACAGGCTGCCCTCGGCCTGCGAGAGGTCGCCGTCACGGGTGGTGCGCTGCTCCGGCGTGTTGGCCGAAGGGAAACACACGCAATGAAACGCCGTCAGGTTGCCGGCATCGGTACGCTCGGTGCGCATCACGGCACTGCGGTCGTACACATACACGCTGTCGGCACAATGCAGCCCCGAAGCCGTGCCGCGCACATACGCAGCCAGCAGGCTGGCCGTAGAGCCGGTGGCGTTGACCACCAGTACGGGCACGGAGTTCACCATGTAGAGCGGCACGTAATAATGGCCCGACTGCTCCGAAAGGGCCATGCGCTCCAACCCCATATACAGGGCCGAGTGGTAGGCATCCACCGTATCGGCAGCCAGCTGCAGCAGACTGATGCTGCGGTAGGCCGAAGCGCCGTCGATGGCCACCTCATATTTATTGTCGGTAGCCGCCAGGGCCACGTTGTAGTAATTGCCGCGGTTCATATACACCGTGACCGACGCCTCGTTGGCATTAGGCGTCAGGCGCTGGTGCTTTTCAAGCTCGCCGCCCTGCTCCTTGAAAAAGGAGAGGTCCATCACCCGGGCCTTGTCGCTCAACACGTTGCCCAAATCGTCACGCAGACGGGCAGCCAGAGCCTGCTCCTCAGCCGTCACGAACTCCTCGTCGAGCGCCAGCTGCAACGAGGTGGACAACTTCAGCTCATAGTCGACGGCATAGTCGCGACCACACTTCGACAAATCCTCATTGATGCAACTCGTAGCCAGCCCACACACCACAGCCAGGCAGCCGCCCAGCTGCAAGAGCCGACCTATACCGAATGGTTTGCGTATCCTCATATCTCTAACTCTGCTTGAAAAAAAAATTACGTCCGACCTGTTTTTTCTCAGGTGGCTTGCCGTTTGATTTACCACGGACTTTGTTCTGTAGTGAGTGGCAGGCCGATCAAAGCCTACCACCCTATGCGCCCCTGCCCCGCGCTCATCGCGCCCGGGCAGGAGGATTTTTTTGAATTAAATTACTGAATGGTTACATTCTGAGAAAGACCTTCAACCCATGTCAAATCAACAGAGAGGCCCAACTCCAACTTCGGAGAGCGGAGGTCAGGAATACAGTTGTAAGCATTCTTCAGGCTGTTGATGGTTACGGTTGCCTTGGTATAGTGGTCTTTTTCAAAAACCTTTGCATGAGAACCATCGGCATTCAACTGACCTACCAAATAGAATTTACCGCCAACCGGAACAAGTCCGTCCTTACCATAGAATGCCTGACTGCTATTATTGGTAAATTCAAGTGCAAAGTTTACTTTCTCACCTCCCTTTCCTGCAGTTTCAAGCACCAGCGTACGGTTCTTCAATCCTGAAGTACGTGTTACGCCCTCAGTACCGGCTGCTCCGGCATCAACAGCGGCATCATAAATCGTTTTTTCCGTACCGTCACTTTCAAGCGGAGTAAAATTCCATCCCACGTTTTTCTGACCGCCAATCAGCACACCGGTCAACGTAAAGCCGTGATCCGGAATTCTCACAGGCTGCTGACCACTGGGATTAGCATCATAAATTTCACCCGCAGCAAAGGCAGCATATACATCCAAACGGGCCACAGCATAATTAATAGCCTTAGCCAGAGCTACCGACTGGGTTGAAGCCGTTACAGCCCATCCTTCAGTATATAAATCTGTGATAATACTACTCCAATCTTTTGCACCATAATTACCGGATTCCAGCTCAGTAGAAATTTTCAAAGACGTATTGTCCCAATAATACAGAGAAGCGGGATAAACATACTTGTCAAGACCGGATACATTCATTGAAGTACCTCCATCATAGTTAACATTTGAAGTATATTCAAAATGGTCCGTATCCCACGCTACCTGAACAGCGCCATCGGGCAGGCCGATACCGAAAGGATACGTAGCCAAGGACGTAGTCTTATAAATTAAAGTATAAGGCACACTACTGCCACTCGGTGTAAAATACCCTTCAATTTTTGTTGCGATTTTAGCTTTCAAGCCGTTCTCGTCAGTCAACACATCACCCTTGACTGCATTATACAAATCCTGCACAGCCAGCAATATGTTGTTGGCAGATCCGGCTTTCATACCGATAAACGAAGTATAATAGGGTTGCAAAGTTCCGGTGGCATCCTTCCAGCCTTCAGTTTTGGCTATTCCATCCAAAATGGCCAACAAACCGGTCTGTGTAGTCTTATAATCATCACCTACCAAGATACCCTTCAAATCAAAGTGTACGTCAGCCAATGTCTTGCCGGCCTCCAAGCCTTGAGTTGAATAGGACGGTACAAGCGCACCGTTGGTCTTGTCTGATGCATCGCCACTCTTGTCAGTTGCTTCGCCATAGAACAGGAAAGCGTTTACACCAATCGGAAGTTCCACGTCATTATAAACTTTGTATTTGGCCGTACTCGTCAAATCGCTACTTCCAATGGCTCCCAACTCAATCGCATTGTAATACAGAGACTCCGACCCGGTTAAAGGTTCCGTTACAGAAGAAGGATTTGAGCCCAACTCAAACGGAACCAGACGGATATTGCTCATTCCGCGGAAAACCACAGTATTCTGTCCCTGCACAATATCTTCACCCATTCTGGCATCAGACTTTCCTACGGCCGGAACATTAATGGCAAACTGAGTTTTTACGGATTCGCCGGAAAAAGAACCTCCGGTAAACGTGTCCTCAGAAGAGCAGGCGGTAAATCCTGCGGTGCTCAGCAACAGCGTGGCTGCCCCAAGCACAAAATGTTTGCTGTTTCTCATCATAATAATATAAAATTGTAATGTTAGTAATATATCAATAGTAAAAAATAGGACTACCGTTGTTTCTACGCGCCACTACTACTTGCCGTCGGCTATCTGCCGGGCACGCTCGGTGGCCTGCATCTGGCGCAGGTTGTTGCGGGCGGCCTCGTTGCCGTCGGCAGCGGCTGCCTTCAGGTATTTCAGGCCGCGGGCCGTGTCGCCCGTCATGTAGTAGGCCACGCCCAGAGCGTTGTAGGCGCGTTTGTCGGTCTCTACGGTGCGCAACAGGCGGAGCGCCTCGTCGTATTTTTCCTCTCCCAGCAGGGCGGAAGCCTGGTTGATGACGGCAGCGGCGTGGTCGGGCACGTAGTCGTAATAGATTTGCAGGTAACCGGAATTACGCTGGTCGATGAGCACGTGCTTCTTCAGGTAGTTGTAGGTGCGGCGGCCGTTGAGCTGCTTGATGCGTGCCTCGCGCCGGTCGAGGTTAGGCTCGGTGTCGATGATGCGCAGCACCTCGTCGCGGCCTTCAAACTGGAGTTCCTCAATCTGGTCGCGCAGCTCGGTCCATGCCTCACCGCCGTTGGCGCACTCAAAGAGCGAGTCGGGCACGCTGACACGCTGCTGGATGTAGCGCTTGAGGGCGTCGGCACGCTGTCCGGCCAACCGGTTGTTGCGGGCCTGCGGACCTTCAACCGAGGCCAGACCCACAATCTGGATGACCTTGACGCTGGAGGTGGTGTCGGCCATCACCTCACGCGTAATGCTGACAATGCGGTCGAGAATGGTTTTGTTCTCGCGGAAATCGGTGCGGATTTGTGACTTGTCGACCGGGAAATAGATGGTCAGGGCGCCCTTTTCCTTGCGCAGGATGCGCGACTTATCGTACGGGCGGTATTGCGAAATGTGGTGCAGCACGGGGTTGTCCTTTTCCAACTCGCCGGCACGGCCGCTGTTGTCGGGCACAAAGGGCAGCACGGGATTGAACGGCGGGATGTACACAAAATATCCCTTGTCGGCTGCGGGCAGGTCGGCCACATCGCAGCAGCCCTCTTTTTCGCGCATCACGCCCAGACTGACCTTACCGCGGAAGAGCCAGGGATGGTCCGTGCGGCTCAGGGTGAGGTCGTAGGCCGACGCACTGCCAAGGGCATACTCCCGGTCGGCGGCCGGCGCGGTGTCGCCATAATAACGGGCCCGCTCGGTATAGCGCTGGTTGCGCTTGCCGCGGAACACCGACGGCTGAAGCTGCAGGGTGTCGCCCCGGTCGCTGTAAAGATAGGGTGTGGCGCATACGGCATAGTTGCTGCCCACGGCATCGCTCCCCTCGGCCAGCGTGAAACGGAGGCGCAGGGTGGTGCTGTCGGGCCACTCGGCCTGCAAATCCTGCCCGGCCTGGGCAAAGGCTCCGGCGGCCGACGCGGCCCACATACATAATGCTATATAATGAATTGATTTCATCTTGTTTCAGAAAATCAGAGTCAGTAGAATTATCGGTTTGAATAAAGAGCGGAAGGAAGGGTGTAGCTACTTGATGTAGTACACAATAGACAAGGACAACTTGGTGGGCATAAACAGGCCGCGCGTACGCTCGCCAACCTTGCTGCCGCATACGGCACAGGCATACTGCGTATAATGGGTCAGCCCAAAGCCAAGCCCCACAACGCCTTCAATGCTCCAGCGCTTGTTGGGCAGCATCCAACTGTAGCCATACACCAGTCCCACGGCACCCAGGTCGCCCTGGAAACGATAGTCAGCCAGGTCGGGATAGATGCCGAAAGGCAGTTTGATGCCACCGGCATTGTAGTGCGTATAAAGCAGGTCGGCTCCCACAAAATGGCCGGCAAACGGCGCACAAAGCCAGTAGCGGGCCTCGGGCTCGATGGCAAAATGCTTGAGTTTCTTGTTATCGGAAAAAGTGAACGGATTGTAGGATGCCGATACATCGATTGTCCATTTGGGAGCCACACGCATCTCAGCTCCGGCATTAAACGAAGCGGTGGCCCAATACAGCGCATTGGTCTTTACGGCGAAATGCTGGGCTTGTACTTCTGAACCGCACCACAACAATAGTATAAAAAAACATAAAAATATTCGCCTCATTTACTATTCCCGGTTTAATCTAGTTTTATTTTATAATTATTGTGCAATGGTAGTAAGATGCTGATTTACAAAACCGCCACACTCGTTAAAAAATACAAAAAAATAATATTTACTTGACAAAACTTCAACTTTGTATACAGTTGAACCATAAACCATATATTCCGGGTACTTACCGGTTTTGGAAAAAGCGCCCGCCGCCTATTCAAGTTATCGCAGACAAAAGCACCTGCATATACAAAAAAATAAGTAACTTTACACCCCAAATACTGAGATTATTATAACAACTGCATAAAACTGGATATGACAGAAAAGAATTTCAAACGTACGCTCATTACGGCTGCACTTCCTTATGCCAACGGCGGTGTACACATCGGACACCTGGCGGGGGTGTATGTGCCAGCTGATATCTATGCGCGTTACCTGCGTCTGAAAAAACGCGACGTATTGTTTATCTGCGGTACGGACGAACACGGCGTGCCGGTGACGATACGTGCCCGTAAGGAGGGCTGCACCACCCAGGAAGTGGTGGACCGCTACTACAAGCTGATTCGCGACTCGTTTGAGGGCTTCGGCATCTCGTTTGACTTTTTCGGACGTACCACGTCGAAAGAGCACTGCAAGACGGCTTCCGACTTTTTCCGTACGCTCTACGACAAGCATGAACTGATTGAACAGGAAAGCGAACAATACTACGACGAAGAGGCCAAGACCTTCCTGGCCGACCGTTACATTATGGGCGAATGCCCCCACTGCCACGCCGAAGGAGCTTACGGCGACCAGTGTGAAAAGTGCGGAACGGCACTCTCTCCTACCGAACTGATCAACCCGCACAGCACCATCAGCGGCTCGAAACCGGTATTGCGCAAGACGAAACACTGGTATCTGCCGCTCGACAAGCACCAGCCGTGGCTGGAGAAATGGATTACGGAGGAGCACAAGGAATGGCGCTCCAACGTGATGGGACAGTGCAAGAGCTGGTTCGACATGGGACTGAAGCCGCGCGCCGTAAGCCGCGACCTGGAATGGGGTATTCCCGTGCCGGTAGAGGGTGCCGAGGGCAAGGTGCTCTACGTATGGTTCGACGCGCCCATCGGCTACATCTCCAACACCAAGGAATTGCTGCCCGACACGTGGCAGGAGTGGTGGCAAAGCCCCGACACGCGTCTGGTACACTTTATCGGTAAGGACAACATCGTGTTCCACTGCATCGTATTCCCGGCCATGCTGAAGGCCGAAGGCTCGTGCATCCTGCCCGACAACGTGCCGGCCAACGAGTTCCTCAACCTGGAGGACGACAAGATTTCGACCTCACGCAACTGGGCCGTATGGCTCCACGAATATCTGGAAGACCTGCCGGGCAAACAGGACGTGCTGCGCTACGTGCTCACGGCCAACGCGCCCGAAACCAAGGACAACAACTTTACGTGGAAAGACTTCCAGGCCCGCAACAACAACGAGCTGGTGGCCGTTTACGGCAACTTCGTGAACCGCGCCCTGCAGCTCACCAAGAAATACTACAACGGCGTAGTGCCGGCTGCCGGCAACCTGACGGAATATGACGAGCAGACCATCCGCGAGTTTACCGACGTCAAGGCTCAGGTGGAGCGCCTGCTCGAGGACTTCCGCTTCAGAGACGCCCAGAAGGAGGCCATGAACCTGGCCCGCATCGGCAACAAATATCTGGCCGACAGCGAGCCGTGGAAGGTGATTAAGACCGACCCCGAGCGCGTCAAGACCGTCATCAACCTCTCGCTGCAGCTGGTGGCCAACCTGGCCATCGCCTTCGAGCCGTTCCTGCCGTTCAGCAGCGCCCGCCTGCGCCAGATGCTCAACGTCGAAGCCTTCGACTGGGACAGCCTGGGACGCACCGACCTGCTGCCTACCGGACACCAGCTGGGCGAACCGGCCCTGCTGTTTGAGAAAATCGAGGACAGCGTGGTTGAGGCACAGGTACAGAAGCTGCTGGATACCAAAAAGGCCAACGAAGAGGCCAACTACAAGGCCAACCCGATAAGAAAAGACATTGTTTTTGAAGACTTCGAGAAGCTCGACCTGCGCGTAGGTACGGTACTCTCCTGCGAGCGCGTGCCCAAAGCCGACAAACTGCTGAAGTTTGAAATTGCCGACGGACTGGAAAACCGCACTATCGTCAGCGGCATTGCCAAACACTACAAGCCCGAAGAACTGGTAGGCAAGCAGGTATGCTTTATCGCCAACCTGCCCCCCCGCAAGCTGCGCGGCATTGAAAGCCAGGGCATGATTCTCTCAGCCGAGAACTTTGACGGAAGTCTGAGCGTCATGACCGTTGACCGCGAAGTGAAGCCGGGCAGCGAAGTGAAATAGGAAAAACTGTCCGGGGAGATACGGGAACACCCCGTATGGCGCATGCGGCACACTCCCGGCAGACTGAAATATTTCAATACACATCCATCAAAAAAAACGGAAAGGTGTCTTCTCCACGCTTTTAGAGAAATGGAGACACTTTTCCGTTTTATGTTTACACATATTATTCATCACTCAAATCTACTTATCATGAAAAACAAACTGAAAAAAGCTTTCGTGCTTTCAGGCCTCAGCCTGATGCTGCTGGCCCAACCGGCCCTGGCAGACCACCGCTACATCCTGCCCGAAGCTTCAACCTCTCCCAGCAAGGCCCAACAGCAACAAATCAAACGGCAGTACGGCATGTTTATCCACTTCGGCATCAACACCTTTCATGACGAAGAATGGACCGACGGCTCCAAACCTGCCTCCTCGTACGCGCCGCCCGTAATTGACGCCGAGCAATGGATAAAAACGGCCAAAGACGCCGGTATGAAATACGTCATTCTCATCACCAAACATCACGACGGATTCTGCCTGTGGGACAGCCGCTATACCGAATACGACGTGGCGTCGTCGGGCAATACGACCGACGTGGTGACGGCCGTGGCCAAAGCATGCAAGAAATACGGTATCGGACTGGGACTCTACTATTCGCTATGGGACCGGAAAGTAAACCCCGAGGTCAACGACCCGTCGAAAGACGCTGCCTACAACGCATACATGCTCAAACAGATTGACGAACTGCTGCAGAAAGTACGCGCGCAACGCGTTCCGCTGGTTGAATTCTGGCTCGACGGCGGATGGACCAAGCAGAACTACCGGTGGCCGATACTGCAAATCTACCAGGCCATCAAGAGCCGTGAACCCAACTGCCAGATTGGCGTGAACTGGAGCATCGGTTTGCCTCAGAATGCCGATACCCACCCCGTATTGCCCGACCAGCAAAAGGAAGGTTACCCCATACGCTACTTCCCGAGCGACTTCAGACTGGGCGACCCCTACCTGCCCACCGACAACGACCCCAAGCTGTTTACCTACAACGGCCAGCAGTATTACATGCCCTGGGAATCAACCGTATGCATCAGCCAATGCTGGTTCTACAATTCAAAAGACCTGAAATACAAAACGGTAGACGAGTTGGAGAAGCTGTATCGCCAATGCACCAAGAACGACAACATCCTCATTCTCAACTGTCCGCCGGGCACCAACGGGAAAATGCGCGACAAAGATATTCAAATCCTCATGGAACTGAAAAAACGACTGGGGATTTAATCCATACTACTTCAAACTTTAATTTTTCTACACGCCATGAAATCATACTTTCTCCCCATCTTGTTCATGGGACTGACCATAGCCTGCCAGCCTCCCAAGGGAAACGGTTCATCCACACCCGCTCCTACTGAAAAAACATCTGAAAAAGCGCCACAACGTGCGCCCTACGAAGGCTTTGAATGGAGAAAAGTAACAGGAGGCGGACTTACGTTCTGGGCCCAGCACAGCAAAAATATTACGGTGCTGGCTGACGCCGAAGGTGCCGTAATGGTACGCAATAACGACGCTCGTCCCCACCGTCTTATGCAATGGATTAAAATGGAAGGTGCAGGTCCCGACGCTTTGCTCAAGGCCCTGGCCCGACAGCCCGGATGGGACGCCCGTCAGACAGCACGTCTGGAAAAGACCGACGCCGGAAGGCCCGGAGTAGAACGCTACGTTTTAAAACCGGACGGAGAATATGCCAAAAGAATACAGGACAGCATGTCACACTACCCCATACCCATCACCTGCAGCGGCTGGGGTGTAGGAAACAGCGGCATGCGCTATTTTGAGTTGTTTGATTCGGCTCCGGGCAAGGCGCTGTTTGTTGAAATCGGACAGGATGCCCCTTTGTTTGACGAGAGCAGCATCACAGCCACCACGGCAACCGACGACAAACACACCACCCTGCAAACGCTGCAAGGCACACTACGCATCGGTCACGAAGTAAGAAGCTTTACGCCGGACAGCAGTTCTACCGAATATTGGGTGGCCGACCGTACCGGAGGGCAACTGGAAACCCAATATGACAGTCTGACGGGTGGAAAGAAAAACGGCAAGTCCGTTCGGGCAACCCTGAAAGTAACTGACGACGGAAAGTGGGACGACGGTTTTGCTGCAGAATATGAATCCGTACTGCTGGTCTATGAAGTGGTAGAGATAAACGGGCAGCGTTCCGCCAAACAATAAAGCCAATTATCTTGCTTTCCCTAAATAAAAAGGAGCAGCGGCAAGCCATCCGTAATGTAGCTTGCCGCTGCTCCTTTTTTATTTCAACCGGCGCGGGCAGAACCCGCATGCAGCCTACGACTTGGCTATATGCACCGTCTGCTGCGGGAACGGGAAATCAATGCCTTCACGGTTATACGTGTCGTAAATCTCACGCCGCAAATCGTAGTAGAGCTTCCAATAGTCGGTCGTTTTACTCCACACGCGAATCAAGACATTCACACTGCTCTCAGCCAAAGCGTCGACAGCTATAAACGGTGCCGGATCCGACAGGACGAGCGGATTGTTGTCAACAATACGGCGGGTAATCTCCTCCACGCGACTGACGTCGACTCCATAATCCACTCCCACCACAAAATCAAGACGGCGCAACTCGTTGCGGGAATAGTTGGTAATCAGTCCGCTGCTCATGGCCCCGTTGGGCACATAGGCCAACGTACTGTCGGGACGCGTTACGATGGTATGGAATATCTGTATTTCGCGCACGGTGCCCTGCGTGCCCTGTGCCTCAATATAATCACCTACCTTATAAGGCTTGAATACCAAGATAATCAGACCGCCGGCCAGATTCTGCAAATTGCCCGACAAGGCCATACCCACAGCCACACCGGCCGATGCCAGCAAGGCTGCAATGGATGTTGTATTGATGCCCAGCACACTGATTACCGAAACAATCAGAATGATGGTCAACAGGATATTAATAAAACTCTTGAGAAAAGTTTGTACCGACAATTCAACCTTTCGCCGCGCAAACGTACGCAACATCAGCCGGTTAATAAGCTTGATAATAAAACGTCCGGCAATATACACAACAATGGCCAGCAGGATATTCTTGCCGGCAGCAAGCCCCATGTCAATGAGTTTTTGGAGCACTTTCTCCAGATGCTCTGACGTAATGACCAGATAAAACTGATTCATGAACATAAGCAATCGGTATTTTTAAGATTGAACAAACAAGTTTTCATTACCCCACTTCAATGCGGCTCTGACCGCCGCGAGGGGTCTTGACCAGCCGTATCTGCGGACTGATTTGCGAGCGTATCTGGTCGGTATGGCTGATGACACCCACCTTACGGCCCTGCGCATTTTCAAGGTTGCCCAACGCGTTCATAACCAGGTCGAGCGACTCATGGTCAAGATTGCCGAAGCCCTCGTCAATAAACAGGCTGCCGATAGCCAGATTACGGCTTGACATGGACGAGAGGCCAAGCGCAAGTGCCAGACTGACGACGAAAGTCTCGCCCCCCGAAAGCGAGCTGACAAAACGGTGTTCGTCACACATGTCGCGGTCGATAATCTCCAGCGTAAGCGAGCCCTTGGGCGAATAGAGCTGATAGCGCGGCGAGAGGTGACGCAGCTGCAAATTGGCCTGCTCTACCAAGAGTTGGAAGGTATAGCTCTGCGCCAGTTCACGGAAACGCTTACCGTCGGCACTGCCCAGAAGCGTATTCAACTTCCACCACTCGTCACGCAAGTGGGTAGCCTCCTCCAGTTGCTGCTTCACCTTCATGGCCTCGGCCATGCCCAGTTTGTGGGCATACAGACGATTCGATATTTCAACGGCCCGCTGCTGAAGCTGGCTGATTTGTCCATCCAGCTCAACCGTACGCCGCTGCAATTCGTTGCGTACTTCGGTATTCTCGCCATAACTGCCGCCGGTGGTATTCTGCGTTTCGAGCAGGGTGCGGCGCGCACTCTGCAACTCGTTCTCGGCAATGGTCACCTGCTTGATGCGCTGGTCGATGTCGCGACGCAGGGCGGCCCAGTCACGCGGATCGCTGAATATGCGTTCCAGCTCGGCAAACTGCAACGGAGCGTTCGACGCATTGAATTTCAGAATCCAGTAGTCCAGTGCCGACCGGCGCTCGCTCATTTCCTGCTGGCGCTTCAGACGGTTTTCGAACAGGTTATGCCCCGTTCCCTTAAGATTCTGATAATTCTCGTTTTCCTTTTCAAAACAGGCCTGCGATTCCTGGGTCAGTTCCTGTGCCCGGCTGATGTCCTTTTCCATACGTTCAGCCTCTGCCTCAGGCGACTTTTTGCCGAAGAGCAGTTCCAGTTCCTTCTGCTTGTCGTGGAGCACCTCGCTCAAATGGGCACATTTGTCACGAAGTTGCGTACTCTGTACGGATGTAGTATCCTCAATAGCCGCCAGTTCCTTAATGGTATGCTCCAATTCCACATTTTTCTCGCGGGCCGAAGTCAGACGGGTATTCACACTCTTCCAGGCTTCATACAGGTTGGTCAGCTTCAAGCGGAAGGCATCGCGGTTATTCTTCCAGTCGGAGAACCATGCCGACAGGGTCGACAGGGCATCAATCCGCTCATACACCTCGCCGGCCTGGCGTTCGTCGTCCTGCAACTGCCGCTGCAGCGTTTCAGCCTGCGACTGACATACCTTGATTGAGGTATTGATGGAATTCAGCTGGTCGCGGCTTTCGCTCAAGGCCAGGTCGATATCGGCCATCTGAGCATTGATACGGTTGATTTCCGTCTGATGCCGGTTGTACACCTCCAACTCCTCTCCGGCTGCTTCAAGCGAAGTCACGGTGTTTTCGAGCAACTGCTCTATCATAATACGCCGGGCGTCCTGATTGACCGTGGGCGAGCAATCGGCAAACGAGGGAGCAAGATGGGCATACGTGCCCCACGATTCGACATCGGCCCTGACCCACTCCTGACGGCGGGACAGATACTCGTTTTCCGTATCATAGCGCGAACGGGCCGCCGACTGCTGCTCACGCAGTGCGGCCAGCGTTTTAACGGCATGCTGCAACTTCCGCTGCGCCTCGTCGTAATCGCGTTCAATATTGTCGATAAGCTGTCCGAGCTCACGCTCCGTCTCCGTATGATACGGATGATGGGTAGCTCCGCAAAGCGGGCAAGGACTTCCCTCCTTGAGTTCGTTGCGCAGGCGCACAATATCCTTACTCTGACTCAACAGATGCGAGCGCTCAAGCACCTTGAAATGCTCGGTAAGGCGCTCCACCTCAACCTCCCATTCGCCAATCTGACGGTTGGTCTGCTCCATATCCATCTTGTCGCGGGCAATGGCTGCGCTCTTTTCACTGATTTCGGCATACCCCTCGGAAATACGGTTCCACAAGGTGCGGGCGCCTTCCAGCTTGTTCAGCTGGTCCTGCAGCTTGGCCACGTTTTGCTGAAGCGTTTTCCCGTCGTGTCCGCTGTTGGCCTGCTGATGTATTTTCAATTCGTTGCGCAAGGTTTGCAAACGGGCCTCGCATTCATTGCGCTGTTTAACCATCCTTTCAGTTGACGCCTGCAACACCACCTTACGGTTCTGCAACTCGGCCAGCTGCTTGGTGCGCTGCTGCTGGCGGTCGGTAACGGCAGAAAGCTGCTTGAACTTGTCGAGCAGCAATTCGTAGCTGTCAAACATGCGCTGATGGATGGCCAGCGACTGAAGCATCTGTTCCAGCTCGGCCAACGTCCGTTTGTTTTCCTCATATTCACGGCGCCGCGTGGCCAGACTCAGCCTCAACTCCTCCAGTTTAAGCTCCGACTGATGAAAATCATTGCGCAAGTTTCCCAACTGGCCCTCGGCCTGCCTGATTTCGCCGCTCAGGGCATATCCTTTCTTTAAAGCCGGCTGGCGCAGACGCAGCAACTCGCGTGCACTCTTTTCGCGCTCCACGGCCTGCTGCAGCTGATTACGGTACTGCTCCACCCGCACACGGCTCTGCTCCTGCAGTTCCTGGTTCTTTTCTTCCTGCCGGCGGAGGTCGCTGATGTCAGCCTCACGCACCTTGATTTCCTGAAACACCGGCTGCACCTCAAGCACCAGGTCGTGGCGCTTCAGCTCGAGCTCCTGAGCATGAACCGACACATAGTTGCGGTTGGCCTCGGTATATCGCCGTTCGCATTGCCGTACGTTTTCAAGTGCCTTGAAATAAGCCTCGAAATCCTTCAGCTGCTCCTGCAGCGAAAGGAGCTGCTCACGATGGTTCTTCAGTTGCGAATCCACCAGCTGCTGCTCCTCTTCCATCTTGCGGTAGTCAGGCTCGTCCATACAACGTGCCGCCGCCGTCTGATAGTCGTTGGAGAGCATGTTCATCCGGGTGTTGGCCTCGGTATAGTGTTCATATATTTTCTGCGAAATCTTGCCGTATATTTCCGTTCCGGTGAGTTTTTCCAGAAGCGCCGACTTGTCCACACGCTTGGCCTTGAGGAAATTGGCAAAACTGTTTTGCGCCAACAGTACCGTACGTGTAAACTGCGTATAATCCAGCCCTATCAGTTCTACGATGCGTGCCGGAACCTCGCCCGAGGGCACTTCCTCCTGGCGCGGAGCCAGCTGGCGCAGCGTCTGTACTACGGGACGTGGCTTGCCGTTGCGGTTCAGGCTCATCTGCCAGCCGGCCTCATAGCGCCGCCCGCCCTCAAGCGTAAACTCCACCCGTGAGTAAGCCTCGGTGCAGCCGCGCCGCATGAGGTTACGCACGTCGTCAGTCTGCAACAGAGCCTTACCGTCGGTCTGGCGCACCTCGCGTTCGTCTGCATTCAGCTTTTCAGCCCCGTCAAAACGCGGCGACTTGTTGTACAGGGCCAGACATACGGCATCCAGCAGGGTCGACTTGCCTGCACCCGTGTCGCCCGTAATGGCAAAAAGCCCGGCCGAGCGAAGAGGCTCCACCGTAAAATCCACCACTTGCTCACCGGCAAGCGACGTCAGATTGCATAGCGTTATCTTATCTATTTTCATAATCGGTTCAAATCATGGAAGAAGGGGGAAGAAAAAAACGGGAAAAAACAGCCGGCCGCCGTCAGGACTGCTGCTCCATGTCCTGCTGAGCCTGCCGGAACAACTGCTGCAAGGATTCGGGCATGTCCTCATTGTAGCGCTGCCGGTAGAACCGGCCGGCCAGTTCCAGAGGCGACGTCTGCTGCAACCCCTGCAGGGAATAATGTTCATCCTCATGCACCGGCGCGTCGGACACGCTCACCGTGCGGCAATAATGAACAGCCTTGTCGGCCAGAGCCTCAAACAGGCGGTTTTGCAGCGAGGGGTCGGGCACGTTCTGATGCACGCGCAACTCCAGATAGGGCCAGGCGGCATCGTCGGCATTTGACTTACCCACCCGGGGTAGACGGCTGACTTCACGCAACAACTCATCGGGTTCGGCACACCCCGAAGCCGGCACGGCCCACAGGGCGCGCAAGGGCTCATAAGGCAACTGACGGATTTGGGCCTGCCCCTGCTCGTCGAGCTCCACGCACACCACACCGTGACGATAGCCCCGCTCGCCGAACGACATGGGCAGGGCACTGCCGCTGTAACGCACCTCTTCACGCCCACCCACACGCTGGGCCTTATGGATGTGGCCCAACGCCACGTAGGACAGTTTGCCGACGCCCAGTTTGGAAAGGTCCACACAGTCCTGCCCGCCTACGACGAGACGCTCGCTGTGCTCCGCATCATTAATTTCAGCCCCGGTGGCATAAAAATGGGCCACGGCCATAAGCGGCACGCCGGCATAGCGGCTTTTTGCCGCAGCCTGGCTGACGCCCTGCAGAAAACTGCGCATGCCTTCCTGAGCCGTGAATCCTTCGGGATAATCACAGCTGCGCAAATAGGGAATGGCCAGACAAAGGGCCTCCACGCGGTCGTGCAAACGGGAATGAAGCGGAATGACATGGCGGTCGAAGTCAATCTGACCGTCAGGCAGGCGATGCACCAGTCCGCGCACAAACACGCGGTGCATGCCCAAAATGGACGACGGCGCCTCCAGCCGGGCCGCGCCGTCATGATTGCCGGCAATCAGCACCACCTGCAGCCCTTCAACCTGCTGCGTGGCATGAATCAGAAAATCATAGAGCTGGCGTTCGGCAGCTGCCGAAGGGTTGGCATGGTCAAACACGTCACCCGCAATAAACAGCGCATCGGGCTGCTCGTCGGTCAAAACATTAAGTAACCACTGTAAAAAATGGCGATGCTCCTCCTCACGGCCGTGCCGGTGGAATACATTGCCCAAATGCCAATCGGCAGTATGAAGTATCTTCATTTTTATGCTGGATTTTCTTGAATAGATGCAAAGATACATCTTTTTTGCGGAGTGCCTGACGGATTTTTTTGAAAAGATTGCCTGCGGCAGGACACAACAAAGGGGGTGCGGAAGGTCAGTCGGTTGCGGGGGCTTCGTCGCCGTCGTCACCCGACGGCAAATTACGCGGGAAATGCTCCAGCACCTGGCGGCGCAGGTTGTTCAGGTCGAGATGCGTATAGATTTCGGTAGTCGTAATGCTTTCATGCCCCAACAAGGTCTGAATTACACGCAGGTTGGCGCCGCCCTCAAGCAAATGGGTGGCAAACGTATGCCGGAACGTATGGGGACTGATGTTCTTCTGTATGCCGGCAGCCTCGGCCAGCACCTTCACGATATGGAACACGGTAATGGTGGACAAATGTGACCGCCGGCGCAGGGAAAGAAACACATAATCTTCCTCACCCGGCTTGGGCTCGATGTCGGCCCGCTGCTCAAGCCACCGGCGCAACTGCATTATGGCTGCCGGCGAGAGGGGCACGAGCCGCACTTTTTGGCCCTTGCCCAGCACCTGGATATAGCCGTCGGTCAGATAAAGGGCCGACAGGCGCAGCTGGCACAGCTCCGACACCCGCAGCCCGGCACTGTAAAGCAGCTCAATGATGGCCAGATTGCGCACACCCTCAGGCTCGCCCAGATCAATGGCGTCCTCGATGCGGTTGACCTCGTCAAGCGTCAGCACGGTGGGCAAATGTCGCCCGATGCGCGGCGCCTCGAGCAGAACGGCCGGATTGGCCGGCAAATAGCCGTCGATTTCCAGAAAATGATAGAAAGAACGGATGCCCGACACGATGCGAGCTATGGAACGGGCGGAAATGCCCATAGAGTGCAAGGCATACACAAAATCGTGGAACACGGCCAAATCGGCCTTCAGCACGTCAATGCCCCGCTCGGCGGCAAAGTCGAGAAAACGCTGCAAATCCTCGCGATAGGCTTTGCGCGTATTGTCTGAAAGCCCCTCCTCAAGCCACAGATACCGCACATATCCGGTAATGTACGAAGGCTCGCCTGAGGCGGTATTTTCCTGGGTCTGTTTGCTCTTGTTCATACGCTCATCATGTTCCTGCCATGCAAAGATACGAAAGATACATAAAGGCAAGGGCAAAGACAAGCGGAAAACGCCGTTTCCGCCCCCTCGCCTGCGGGCAAGCCTCATCTGCCCTTCTGAACACGATAGACCCAATGGGGCATCCTGACCCCGCGATAGAACTTGACAATGGTGTCCACCAAGGTCATGCCGTTGCGGAGGGCCACTTGCTGCGAAGGCACGTTCGTGTCACGTATAATGGAATATAGGGCGTTGAAATTCAGCGTATTGAATCCGTATTCCCGGCAAGCCACGGCCGCCTCAGCGGCATACCCTCTGTGCCAATGTCCGTATGCCAGCAAATAACCGATTTCGGGCACCTGTTTCCCTTTGTATTCCTGCAGGGTAATGCCGCACTGCCCGATCATTTCACGGGTGTCCTTCAGCACCACGGCCCAAAGCCCGAATCCATGCTCCCGGTAACGACGGAGCTGCTTTTGCATCCACAAAGCCGTTTCGGCATCACTAAAAGCCCCCTCATAAGCGTACATCACCCTTTCATCCTGCAAGACAGCCGCCAGCGACGGCAGGTCGGCAAGAGTCATTTCGCGCAGCTGAAGTCTTTGAGTTTCCAAAATAATCCGTGACATAGTTTTCTGAATGGTTCGGAATGCGGCAACGCCCCCGGCTCCCCGCCCCCGTCCGCACAGCCGTGCAGCCGGAAAAAACAAAGTGCCGGCCAACAGGATTTAAGTCGGACCCTGTTTTTTCAAGGTGCTTTCCCCGATGCCGCCGGACGGCACGGAAAAAAACCGGAAGAGCACACGGCGCAGCGCCGTGCTAATTGATAGGGGTTTGCCGGATTATTCCATTGTTTTTTTGTATCTTTGCTCCTACTTTCATGGCAAAGTTACGGAATTCCACATAAATCCCAAGAAAACATGCAAATTCTGATTCTCAATGGCCCTAATCTCAACTTGTTAGGACGCCGAGAGCCCGGCATCTACGGACAGCGCAACATGGACGACTGTCTGGCCGCTCTGCGCAACCGTTTCCCCGAGGTGGAAATAAACTATTTCCAGAGCAACATAGAGGGCGAGCTCATCAACAAACTTCAAGAGGTAGGTTTCAGCTACGACGGCATCGTACTGAACGCCGGAGCCTACACGCACACGTCGGTGGCCCTGCACGACGCCATACGCTCCATCACGTCCCCCGTGATTGAAGTACACATCAGCAACGTACACCAGCGTGAAGCCTTCCGTCACCAATCCATGATTTCAGCCGCCTGCCGCGGAGTAATCTGCGGTTTCGGGCTCGACTCCTACCGGCTGGCAGTAGAGGCGCTGTGCGGACAGCCCCTGTAAGCCGACTCCCCGCCGGCCCGACTTGATTCTTTTCAATAACGACAGTTTTTTAGCTTTATAGAGATGTACAAAAAAACAAAGATTGTAGCCACCGTTTCAGATGCCCGCTGCGGCGTTGACTTTATCCAGCGCCTGTATGATGCAGGGGTAAACGTTGTTCGTCTGAATACCGCCCACCAGGGTCCGGAAGGCATGACCCGCGTCATCAACAACGTACGCGAGGTGTCGAGCCACATTGCCATTCTGGTGGATACCAAAGGCCCCGAAGTGCGCACCACCGTGTGTGAGGAGCCCATACCCTTTGCCCGCGGCGAGCAGGTACAGGTCATCGGTTCGCCCGAAAGCATAACCACCCACGACTGCATTGCCGTAAGTTATCCGGACTTCGTGGCCGACGTCAACATCGGCGCCCACATCCTGATTGACGACGGCGACCTGGGCCTGATTGTTGAGGACAAGACCGACGAAGCCCTGATTTGCCGGGTTGAAAACGCAGCCACCCTGGGGGCCAGAAAAAGCGTAAACGTGCCGGGCGTACGCATCAACCTGCCGGCACTGACTCCGCGCGACCGCAACAACATCCTCTTTGCCATCGAGGCGGACGTGGCCTTTATCGCCCACTCTTTTGTACGCTCCAAGGAAGATGTACTTGAAGTCAAGAAAATACTGAATGAGCACCAGAGCGACATCCGCATCATTGCCAAGATAGAAAACCAGGAAGGTGTGAACAACATCGACGAGATTCTGGAAGTGGCCGACGGCATTATGGTGGCCCGAGGCGACCTGGGCATTGAAGTAGACCAGAAATACATACCGGGTATCCAGCGCCGCCTTGTAGACAAGGCCATCAAGGCACACAAGCCCGTAATCGTAGCCACACAGATGCTGCAAAGCATGATTAAGAACCCGCGCCCCACGCGTACGGAGGTGACCGACATAGCCAACGCCGTGTATATGCGTGCCGATGCCCTGATGCTGAGCGGCGAAACGGCCTACGGAAGCTATCCGGTAGAGGCCGTAAAGACCATGGTAGACATTGCCATGCAGGCCGAAAAGGACGTATTTGCCGACAACAATGATGTCAGTCTGCCGCTGTCGGATTCGTGCGACATGACCGAATTCTTTGCCAAGGAAGCCGTTAACGCCACCCACAAGATGCAGCTGCGCGCCATCATCATGGACAGTTATACGGGCCGCACGGCACGCTACGTGTCATCGTTCCGCGGGCAATGTACCATCCTGGCCATCTGCTACCAGCCGCACACCGTGCGCCACCTGGCCCTCTCATACGGTGTTTCGGCCATCTATATGCCCATCAAGAGCTACGGCCACGAATTCCTGCTGGCCGCCCTGCGCAAACTGCTGGGCGACGGCCTGCTCAAACCCGAGGACCGCATCTGCTATCTGGGCAGTCAACGCAAGGAACAGCGCACGTCATTCATGGAAATGAATACGGTAAAAACCCTGTTTGAGAACGACAGCCCCGACACATTCCCGTTTTAAGCCCTGAATACCCGTCCCGTGACCACCGAACTGAACGAACAACTGGAAGCGTACATCCTGGCACACATCTCGCCCGAGAGCGACACGCTGCGCCTCATTGACCGCCGCAGCCACCTGCGGCTGGTGAACGGGCAAATGGTGTCCGGACATCTGCAGGGCCGCATGCTCAAAATGCTGGTAAGCATGATTCGGCCCCACCGGGTGCTGGAGCTGGGCACCTTTACGGGCTACTCCGCCTTGTGTATGGCCGAAGGACTGGCTTCGGACGACGACACGGTATATACCATCGAAGTCAATGACGAACTGGAAGACCTGATACATGAGAATCTGGCCGAATCGGCCTACGGGAAACGGGTAAGGCCTCTCATCGGAAAAGCGGAGGAAATGATTCCGACCCTGGGACAGGCTGCCTTTGACCTCGTATTCATTGATGCCGACAAGCGACACTACACCGACTATTACCGGCTGGTGCTTCCGCTGGTACGCCCCGGCGGATTCATCCTGGCTGACAATACGCTATGGTACGGACACGTCATTGACCCGGCCTACGATCGTGACGCACAAACGCAGGGCATAAGAGCTTTCAACGACATGGTGGCCAACGACAAAAGCGTAGAAACCGTCATCCTGCCCCTGCGCGACGGACTCACGCTTATCCGTAAAAAAGAAGAAAATTTCACGACGGGTATGGCCGAATAAATCAGAAAACAAGCCTATCTTTGTAACCATACACTATTTACGAACAAAATATGGAAACGACAAGACAACAAAAAATATCACGACTGATACAGAAGGAACTGAGCGAAATCTTCCTGCTCCAGACCAAATCCATGCATGGCGTCATGGTATCGGTAAGCGCCGTCCGCATCAGTCCCGACCTGAGCGTATGCCGGGCCTATCTGAGCATCTTCCCCTCCAACCGCGGCGAGGAAATCATCAAAAACATCAACGACAACGTGAAAGCCGTCCGCTATGAACTGGGACAGCGCCTTCGCTTCCAACTACGAATTATTCCGGAACTGAAATTCTTTGTAGACGACTCTTTAGACTACATTGAACATATTGACGAACTGCTGAAGAAATGATTTTTCCATTCTACATTGCACGGCGCTACCTGTTCTCAAAAAAGAGTCACAACGCCATCAACATCATTTCGGGCATTTCTGTCGGCGGCGTAGCCCTGGCCGCCATGGCCATGGTTTGTGTCATGTCGGTATTCAACGGATTCCGCGATTTGGTAGCCTCGCTCTTTACCTCGTTTGACCCGCAGATCAAAGTAGTCCCGGCTATCGGAAAAACGGCGGCTGCCGACGATCCCATCCTGCAGCGCGTCAAGCAATGGCCTGGAATCGAAGCGGCATCGGCCTGTGTTGAAGACCATGCCCTGGCCCTCTACGGCGACCGCCAGATCATGATTACCGTAAAAGGCGTGGACGACCAGTTTCAACACACGTCGGACATAAAAAACATTCTGTACGGCGACGGCGAATATCGCCTGCAAACGGCGAACCTGCCTTTCGGAATTCCTGGTATTCAGCTGGCGGCCCAAATGGGCGACGGCGTAACCTACAGCCACCCGCTCATCATCTGTGCCCCACGCAATGGCGAACAGATAAACATGATGAATCCCATAGAGAGTTTCAGCATCGATTCAGTATATTCGCCGGGTGTGGTGTTTTCCGTCAATCAGAAAAAATACGACAACAGCTACCTGATTACCTCCATTGATTTTGCCCGTCGACTGTTTGAGCGACAGGGAATGATTACCTCACTGGAATTGAAATTGAAAGACGGCGTTGACATCCGGAAAGCCAAAGAGGAATTGAAAAAAATTACGGGAAACAGCTACAAGGTGCTCGACCGCTACGAACAGCAGCAGGACATCTTCAAGATTATGAACATAGAAAAGGTTATGGCCTATCTGTTTCTCACCTTTATCGTCCTCATTGCCTGCTTTAATATAGTCGGCTCCCTCTCCATGCTGATTATTGACAAGAAAAAGGACGTGGAAACGCTGCGCAACCTTGGAGCAAACGACCATCAGATACGACAGATTTTCCTCTTCGAAGGTCGTCTGATTTCACTTTTTGGAGCAACAATCGGCATCGTTCTCGGACTGGCGGTATGCTGGGGCCAACGCACCTTTGGCTGGCTCAAGCTGGGCAACTCCTCCGGCAACTTCATTATTGACGCATACCCTGTCAGCGTACACGGATGGGACATTCTTTTGGTATTTGCTACGGTTGTCTTAGTCGGATTCCTTTCGGTTTGGTATCCTGTACGATACCTTAGCCGCCGACTACTGTAAAACAGTATTATTTACCAAAAGCAACTTCTGATATATTTAACCAACTACACGACGGATTTCTTACCTCTTGACTGAAGAAGAAGAAATCCGTCGTATATTTTCTACAAAAACAACCTGCATAATCCGACTTTACAGCAAATTATCCGTACTTTCCACTAATTTATTTGTATCTTTAATGCAAAATATTACATAGACATCAATAATCATAACAGTCATACGCAATCATCATGAAAACCAAACTTCTTCTTTTATTGCTTTCGCTTAGCCTTTGTTTGGGCATGAATTCATGCCAGACATTACCGCCTCCCGGCCCACCGGGACACTACAAACCCATCCCACACAAGAAACCGAAAAAACCTAAAAAGCCCAAGAAACGCCATCGCCACGATGCGCATTGGAATCCCATGCCACCACCTCCCCCTCACGGCGGTCCACACGCATAACCCTATATCATCATAAAATCCGTTTGCATCCAAACGCAGACGGATTTTATTGTATGACTTCTCCAAACAGGTTTGGAAACATTCTTAAAAATTCGTACTTTTGCGAACGAATTTCAAACGCTTATGCCATAGTGGCATAAACCATATTCTTTATTTATCATGGAAAGAATCATCCACACTGCCTTTTCCTTTTTGAGTGCCACACGCTATCACATAAATGGCGGAATCCTACTTATTTTTACAGCTGTCGTGGCCATGCTTTTAGCCAATTCGCCCTGGGCTGACCAATATTTTCAGTTTTTCCAACAGCCTATAGCCCTCCAAATAGGTTCATTCAACCTGTTCAGTCACGGCGGGCATCCGCTAACCCTGACCGGCTTCATCAACGATGCGCTAATGGCAATCTTCTTTTTTAGTGTAGGACTGGAAATCAAACGTGAAATACTGGTTGGCGAGTTGTCCAACTTGCGACAAGCCCTCTTGCCTATCATTGCTGCCGTCGGCGGAATGATTGTTCCGGTGACACTCTTTGCACTGCTCACCCGCCATACCCCCGGAGCAACAGGACTGGCTATCCCCATGGCCACCGACATAGCTTTTTCGCTGGGTGTTCTGAGCCTCTTTGGAAAAAGAGTTCCCTTGAGCCTGAAAGTATTTCTGACTGCTTTTGCCGTTGTTGACGACATTGGCGGCATACTTGTAATAGCCATATTCTATTCATCCCATCTTTCCCTGTCATGGCTGCTGGCTGGCGGGGGCGTACTGCTTCTGCTCATCATAGCCAACCTCTGTAACATTCGGCGCCGCTGGCTATACCTCTGGCTGGGCATGCTGCTATGGTATCTTTTCATGCAAAGCGGCGTACATGCCACCATTGCCGGCGTGATTGTTGCGTTTACCATTCCGGCTACCCCCGGACTACACGTTGAAAAATACATCAGCCGCATACGCCAGCAAATCAACTCCTTCGATCTCAAACACCTGCACGGAAAGCTCCTGAGCAAGCCGCAAATCAGCAGACTTAAAAGCATCGAGTCGGCGTCCGACCGCGTCATTTCGCCCCTACAATCACTTGAAGACGACCTGCACGCCATGGTCAACTATGCCATCATGCCGCTTTTTGCACTGGCCAACGCAGGCGTCAACATACAGGGCGACGGTCAGGGCATGTCGTTCAGCACATTATCCACAGCCATCGTTGTAGGACTGGTTGTCGGTAAGTTCATCGGGATTCTGTTGTTCACCCTACTGGCCGTGCGCTTAAAATGGTCAGACATGCCCGAAGGCATGAACATTCCGAATCTGTGCGGCATTGCCATGCTCGGAGGCATCGGGTTTACCGTATCGCTCTTCATTGCCAACCTGTCGTTTGAGAATTCTCCCTTACTGCTGGCCGAAGCCAAACTCGGTGTAGTTAGCGGTACATTGCTGGCCGGAATAGCCGGGGCCATCATTCTTCATTTTGCCCTCCGTAAAAAAAACGGATAACACTCCTTCCGAAATATTTTACAAAACATGCCGGCATGCCTGTCCGAAATTCAAAGACAAGCATGCCGGAACTCTTATACTGCCCAAACTATTGCATCCACTGACAACCTGCCAGCAACCCCGAAAGAGCCGTTAATGCTGACAACAACACTTGCACTACTATATTCCAAATATTCTTACGTTTCTCGGTCATTTCTTCTGCTTTTCAACGGTACGTATTCTTCAAAATATTTATGCCTGCTCACTTTCCTCAACTCCATTTTCGTTTCTCACCAGTTGGAGATTGGGATTTTTCAACGAAAAGCCATACCTCATGGCACTACTTTTACTGAAAACAACCTTTACCCCACGCAGATTGGTACTGCTAAATTCCTCCGGAGTTGCTGCACCACGACTATTGACCGTAGGATGAAAAGAGCCCAAATCACCCAAACGTACTGACATTCCACTCTGCAGATACGAAATCACTTTTTCTTCCAAAGCTGACAACACAGCCTTTATATCATGTATTGTCACCGTACACTCATTACTGATGGCTGCGGCCAAAGCCGATAATCCAACCGCCGTAACCGGCACCAGCTGGGCATAATACAACAATTCCTTGGTTTGCGGATTCTTACGTGCCACTACATTGTACTTCAACATAATTCTTTCTTTTTAAATGGTTAAACTAGGCTCCGTTTACTTGAGGTTTCGGAGCGCCTCCTGTTCTTTTATCAGCGCTGACAATGCAAAATTAACGCCCTGATAAAAGTGAGTGACGCTGTTTGATACTGTTGCAACCTCAGTAATTCCCCTCTATTTTGCGTTAACCCGCTCTCCATAAGGACTTTTGCACGAACTGAAAAAATATTGTTACCAGCCGCCCGCAATATACAACAAGCCCCCTCCGGGTGAAGCGGAGAGGGCTTGCCTATTTTCAAGTGTTTCTTATAAACCTAAGTACTTACTTATTTAAAGAAAACTTTCTTACCGTCAATGATGTAAACACCCTTGCCCGGTTTCGTTACACGACGACCCTGCAAGTCATAAATCTTGCCATCCTTCGGAACAATCACGATTCCTTCGATACCTGTTTCAACACCGGTGATAGTACCGTCAATTTCGAGCATGTAGTCACCTTCTTCGTCGATTACAGGAACACTCTTGGTTACGATTGCGCTATTGTTACCAATAACCTTAGAACCGGTTGTTACGGTAAGCGTATCAGCAGTACCTGAAAGAACGCCATATCCACCTTCTGAAAGGGTAATTCCACTCAAGAGGCCTTCAACACCGTTAACAACTTTACCCTCGCTTACCAAGCCCTGAGAAAGATCAACACCGAAGTCATCCTCGGTTGCTTCAGAATCATCATCCAAACGATAAGCGAACGGTTCACCCGGAGCTACAACATCAGCAATCTGAAGCACAAGCTGGTTGCTGCTGTTGATACCCAAAACCTTGTACATTGAACCGTTAGAACATCCGGTTACAGCAAACGGCAAGCACTTGAACTGCCATCCTTCAGAAACGCCTACATAGGTAAACGGCTCAGCTCCGAAGTCAACTTCCTGGAATGCATAGTAGCAATTGACGTCCAAGAAATACTTGTTCACATTGCTGGCGTTATTGTTCAAATAAATTGAACCGCTTTCAGTAGAGTCATTCTCCAGAATAACGATATTAAACTGGCCGGCCTTTCCATAAACCACCTTGACAGGAGTTCTGGCAGCAGTAGTGCTCGGATTGGCTGTTGTATTACCGTTCATGTAGAAACCGGTTCCAACGTTGCGCAAGTACTGTTTGCCATCCTCATCCTGCTCAAGCAACCATACAAATTCATAGTTACTCATAGCTGTAGCCTCATCGAAAGCTCCATCAGCAGTGCGGGCACCCATCGTCAGGCGCTGGCCGTCCTTATTGTTAGCTGCGGCAATAGCCGTATTCTTCAGTGCGTTACCAGTGCTGAGAATATAGTAATACTTGTTTGCGGCAGGCATTACGGCTGAAGCAACCAACTTGTTGCAAGCCTCTTCCAGACTGTTCAGTACCTCAGTCAGAGTTTCCATAGTCATCACGTTCTGGATCTTGTCTTTGCAAGTTGCCATAACGCTCTTCAAGTTGTCATAAGCCTCCTGGCTTACCTGACCCAGTTTCGTACCTACTACGGCGCTGTCGAGCACGGTCTGAGCCTTGTCATAAGCATCGCGGGCAAGCTGCGGATCTGCATAGCTTTCGCAGAACTTGTCGTATGCGCTCTGGAGGGCGTCGATAGTCGGCTGGGTTGCCTTTTCTTCCAGAATTTCAGGACGGGCAGCCTTCAAGGCATCTTCCAATGCCTTTCCGTCAGCCTCAGGTACCTGAGAGAACGGAGAGTTAGCTGCATCGTAGGTAGCTTCATAGATACCCAGTTCGCTGATGTAGAAGAACGGATATGCCTTAGCACCCGGAATCGTGCTGCTGGTTACAGAACCGTTGTTTCCGGTAGCAATAACATCGAAACGAACATACTGATAATTTCCACCCAAGTCAATAGAGCCAGCCAAGGTTGAATCTTCAGCAACAAATGCCGGGGTCATATCGCCAACCCATGTCCAGTCGCCATTAGCCGTAGTCGTATCGTTAGCGGCATAAACTCTCATCTTGGTCGGATATGAAAGCTGACCGGGCTTCCAACTGTCAACAGACATACGGCGGCTGTACTTCACGGTAACAGCACTTACGGCCTTCTTCAAGTCGGCTCCGAAGAAGTGATAGTGGTTAGGAGCGTCAGCAGTCTGCCAAGTACTGTGGATGTATTCTGATCCACCAGCCAAAACACCATTGAGCAAGCAATCCAGACCTGAACCTTCAATTGAAGTATCCACCAACTTGCTGGTGAAGATCTGAGAAGCGTCTGTCAGCAATCCGTGTGATGTATAATCGTTGTCAGGAGTAGCATCGCTGGTATATGCGCGGCTGTTGCTGTAAGCCGTAGAAGCATCGCTATAAACGCTGTTCAAAGTAGCATTCAACTTGACCTGATTAGCTATAGAATCGATCTTTTCGATCATATCATCAGAAATAGTCTGGAATACCCACTGAGAACCATCTACCGTATAGTTCCATCCTACACATACCATACCGGCTTCCGCAGCATGCACGCCCTGAGAAATTCCGGCATTAGTCATATAGAAATAAGAACCGCTACTATGACCGATAATATAATCGGCAGCCTTGCCTTTAGCTACAGCCTTAATGGTATTGGAGTTACCATTGATGGCCTCCATATAAGTATCATTAATCGGGCTCTTGATGTAGAAAGTAGAGTCAGTTGAACCCTTCTCCAACATAACGGCATATTTCAGGTCAGTTACAGGAGAAGCGGCATAATCCCACTTCCAGTTTGAACCATCGCTATAGATTGTACCTTTACCTGTAGTGTTAGAGCGTCCCTTGTTACCGGTAATGAAATAATATTTGCCGGCTTCGACCATTACGGTAGCATTCTTACAATTGTCATAGGCTGCCTGCAACTCAACGCAAAGAGCGTTTGCCTCATCCTCAGAAGTACCACCTTCGTCAATGAATGCCTGGCATTTTTTGTATACTTCATTCAACTTATTATAAGCGTCCTGTGATACATCACCAGGATTTTCTCCAGGAGTAAATGTTTCTTCCGGACCGGCAGGCAACAGTTTAGAAAGCAACAACGTCAACTTGGCCGTTCCTACGATTTCTGAAATGTCTGTCCACAGATTCCATACGTTCGTATCCGGATACTGCATGATGTTGTGTCCTACTGCCCAGCTTGACAAATAACGGTAAGCGCCATCACCAGCATCATCACCGGTCAGAACCGTAGTACAGGTAAATACGAACATAACTTCTTTACCTTCCGTTCCTTTATTATAATAGAAAGGATCGTTTTCGTCGGTAGACTGTGCCACACCTGCCCAGAACTGCCATGCGTCGTTCTTATCACTGGTCAAGGCCAAGTAATCTGCACCCCAACCATCAGGAGTTTTTTCGTTGGGATAACCGAAAGTTACATCTGTGGGTTTTCCCGGTTTGCGCAAGTACATGCCGTTTGACTTCTGCTTCAGATAGAAAGCAGGTTTTCCGTCAACTGTACCAGCACTTTCAAACTGATAAATACAATCACTGGTCAGAGAGGCAGAACCACCATTGCCGTCCATAACCACGTTCAGATACGTAGAAGAGCAAGGACTCTCACCCGTTCCTTTAAGGGCATAATCCACACCTTCCTTAATCTGATCAACGCTGGTCACGACTGTTCCGGCTGAGTAGTATTTGCCATCATCTGCCCATGCTGTTCCGCCACACACGATGGAGAGAACAAGCAAGGAAAATAAGTAGCTCAATTTCCTCATAACATTAGGATTTTTGGTTAGTATTAAATTTATATCGCTCCAAAATTAATGATTATTTTCGAAAGCAAAAAAAAAATGTCTCTTTTTTTTTACCTATTCGATATTATTTTCACATAACAGACAGCATCCATCAGTGAGTTAAATATTTATGCAAGACTAACGGCCTGCAAAAGCCCTAATTTGCTTACATTCTTACCTATTTGGAGAACGGTCTAATCCATTCAATAGTAAAATGATAGGTTATGGATCCTTCCCACCACATACTGAAATTCGTATTCCACAAGTTATTACCCAAATTGAAATGAATACCGCCTCGTTTGTCAGGATATTGGGTGGAATAATTCAAACCTCGCGGTTCGCCCACATTAATTAAAAAAGCGTCTCTGCTCCAGATACGAACAGTTCCTTTGGTCGTAATCATATCCACATAACGATCAATGCCATGCATCTGCCGGTTGCCTTTTTCTACCACATCAAGCAAATCGACGGGCTCTCCCAGCTTTTCAGCCACGAGGGAAACAATGTCGGCTGTATTAAACGAGAGCCAGTAGGATTCCGGCAGACGCACTGCCGGTTTGTTAACCAGAGTTATGGAAAGTTCAGCCCTCGTTCCGTCCTTGGCGTCAAGACAGTTGACATAAATCTTCTCAGGGTAACAGCGCGCGTCAACCCGAGAAGAAGTCGGGAAGGCCAATTCATAAAGCATACGTGTTCCCTGCGTTTCTTGTTTGACTTCCTGTTTAATTACCTGTGCATATAATAAGGTACTGGTTGCTTTGGAATCTTTCAGTCCGATTTTACTGAGGTCGTACAACGCCCAGTCATAACGGTTACGCAGATAGTTATCCAGGAAATTGGCATAGTCTCTGTCATCCAACTGCTGATAGGAAAGCCCTCCGATTTTCAAACGGCCGTTCGCCAACAAGCTACATTGCCAGTTGGCATAATCGCCATTCCTTGCAGCGTCAGTAAACGCAGGAACGTCAATACTTTCAGCTCTCTTTACAGTTGCCCGGGCTTCAGCCTGCAAGGTTTCGGGCAGCAGGGCAATGGCCTGGTCGATGTAAGCATCTATTTCTTTCCATGACTGTTCCACTTTAAGGAACGGGGCAGTCCGGCGGGCCGGAATAAATTTGTCCATGTCGTATTTGTCCCAGTTCTGCAAATGGGTCTTAATATCCATACCTTGCGTATGTTCGCCGATAAGTCCCAATTCCACGGCAAAGTTCAAATCCTCATCACTGCCTCTTTTCAGTTTGCCATCCTTTAACCACTGGGAATACAAGGCTGAAAGTGCACGGAATTTTGCCATACGAATGGGAGCGCTGCCGTAACCGTAGATCCATGTATCGCCAATTTCGGAAGTAACAACCGGGAGCTGTTCTTTGCATTTAAGCAAATCCTTGGCTATTTCGTTGAATGAACAGGCAATCAGCCTGGCATTCGGATAACGTTTCCGCAAATCTGCATAAATAGCCTTTACCCTTTCATAGCTGTGCGGACCGTGGTTGTCTCCTGTAAAGTTTATGGCAACCGCGGTCTGACCATCCGGGAGCAAACTTTCTGTCCCGTAATCCTGCTGATAGGCCAAGATAAGTTCGTTACCGTCCGGATCACGCCAACGGCAAAAAGCCGGAACGTCGGGCACCGGACAGGCTGAATTTACACCGATGTGCAGAAACTGAATACCTGCCCGGTTCATTGGAGCAATGATGCTACGGGTATGTCCCGGCACGTCGGTCATCTTTGCGGCAATGGTATGCTTGCCGTATTTCTTATCCAGTTTTCGGGTCAGCGACAGGCAAGTTTCAAACAAATCCAGATTCATGGATTCGGATTCTACCGTATAGGGTACCCCATTCCATACAATGTCACCCCTGGCAATGGCTTTCTCCAACCTTTTCACCTCTTTCGGAGAGGCTGTTTGCAGATACCTCCATATCAACCACGAGCCGGTTGTCCAGACATAACGTTCGCCCTGTCCGTCTTTTCTCAATCTTTCTGCCACATCCAAAGCTTTGGGTATGAATTCGTGAACATAGTTGTATTCCACTTTCGAACTCAGGTCGGTAAATCCTACATCCAAATGGGTCTTGAACACGACATACACTTTCTTTACTTCACTGTTTACCTGCTCTTGGGCATGCCCTGCCAGGAAAAACAGCCACGCAAGACTTATTAAAACTACAATTCTCCCTTTCATGATAAACGACAGATAAATGTTTTTTTATTATTACATCCTGCAAGGAATCGATTTGGAAAACAAGCTCTTACCAGTAGAATCTTTTATTTCTACGGTCAGATTCTCCGCATCGGCATCGCCTCGCAACACAGTTACGCTTTCGTTGACCAGCACGGGAAACTCCATTTGCTCCGTGGGTTGATAATAATAGAATCCCGGTTTGTCAACGTGGTAGTGCCCGCACAACATCAAGTCGATTCCAGCCTTGTTCAGCACAGGGACGAACTTTTGCAAGATTTCCCAAGGACCGTGCCACATGGTACCTTCCCAAGGCACGGGCGGCATATGTCCGACAACCACCTTGTAAGGAGCTTGCTTGAACTCTTCCGATGCAACAACGGCTTCCAGCCATTGAGCCTGCTCTGTCCGGTAATTATCGTAGTCCGTAATGCCACAGTAGTCGATGTCGGTATCCGGCTTATCTTCTCCGGTGTCTAAAAAGATGAAAAATACAGGGCCCTGGCGCATGGTAAAATACAGGTGCGGTTCTTTTACGGAAAAGTAATTTTGAAAAAAGGTAGCAAAGGTGCTGCGTGTCTCATGATTGCCACGTGCGTAATACATGTTTTTTTCTGAGGCAAACAACTCTACGGCTTTATTCATAAAGCTGTTAAACAGCTGCTCCTCCGTACTGGAGTGTGACACCATGTCTCCATTAAAAATAACGAAATCGGTCTCCCTGAATTTCGCTGCATCCAGCAGGCGGGGTATGTCGGCCGTACGGCCATGAATGTCATTCAGCATAACGAATGACGTAGCTGGTTTTCGTCTGTCGTTTGTCGTAAACCGATAGGGCTCGCGCGACCACATATCCGTGCCGTCTATTTTTCCGTAAATCACTTCGGTACCTTTATGTGACAGCACCTCCTGCACGCAAATGCGGTAACGGTAGGAAGTACCCGGCTTCAGGCCCGTCAGCCGGACACTATGTACTGAAGCGGTGTTCTTGATGCCGTTTTTTGTATCGTAAAATCTCTCACGGGGCACTTGAAGGAAATGAGTGCCATCGTCCGGTGCCAGTTCCACCCAACCGACAGAAGGTTTGTTAGCTACCCATACAATGGTAGTTTCAGTCTCTTTAGTGCTTTGCAGATAGGGACCATACTTGATTTGGATGCGTTCTTGCGCAAAAAGTTGTCCGATGAAGCTCACCAGGCAAAGGGTGACAAAGATTCGTTTTAATCTCATATATAAGTATTAATTTAAGGTAAGTTGCTTCACGCAGTATCTGACTGACATACGAGTTTCAACTTCGTAAAATTAGCGAATATTTTCTACTCCCGTGTTTCACGACAATTGATTTTTACTTATCGGGACAGATTCAGCATGTTTCATCTTTTATATGAGCAACAGGTTCTGGATGGTTGTTACCGTCATTCAGAACCTGTTGCTAAATATATATATATGTGTGTTATTCTTTTTCTTCCTTGAAATTCGATTCGTCAATCATCTTGCCCTTGTTGGCCGACTGGACATTTCCGTCTGTGGTGTCAGACCGATAGAAGAAACTGTCTTTCAGCCGGATATCGTCGTATGAACTTCCTACCATCACTCTGAATTCACCGGGTTCCACTACCCGTTCCTTCTTTTCGTTAATGAGAATCAGGTCGTCGGGTACGATGCTGAAACTAACTTCCCGGCTTTCGCCCGGTTGCAGATGAATACGCTCAAATCCCCTGAGATTCTTTTCATAAGTAGTGGTTGAGCTTACCACGTCGTTGACATACAGCTGCACCACTTCATCGCCGGCTACACTTCCGGTATTGGTTACCCGGCACGTCACTTTAACGTGGGCCGTCTGGGAATGAATACTGTCGATTTTCAGGTTGTCATAACGGAATGTGGTATAGGACAGCCCATGTCCGAAGCAGTACAGCAGTCCTTTGTTTGCAGCAGAGCGGTATTGCATCGGTTCCCAGTTGGCATTGGGTTTGGTCGGAATGTTCATCGGAAGTTGCCCGACCGTTTTGGGCCAGGTCCCGGTGAGTTTTCCTCCCGGGTTGTAATCGCCCTTCAGAGCCTCGGCAATGGCCAGGCCGCCTTGCGCGCCCGGATATCCGGCTGCCAGAATACCTTTACAATAACGGTCGGCAAAGTTGATGGTGGCGGGACGCCCCCAGATAAGTACCAGCACGACGGGTTTTCCGGTCCTTACCACGGCCTCCAGCAGCTGTTCCTGATGTCCGGGCAAATCAAGGCTGCTGCGCGTACGGCTCTCGCCTGAGGTGCGTTGGTTGTCACCCAGCACCAGTACGGCAACGTCGCTGCGGCGCGCCAGCTCTACGGCTTCCTGTATGGATTGCTGCTCGCCGGCCGTCAGGGTGTCGCACATCAGTTCGTTTTCGGGCCATCCCGGGCTTACGATATCAATGCCTTTAACGTAATTGATTTCCACATCATCATGCTTATAAACGCTCTTAAGACCGTCAACTACACTAAAGAAGCGTTGAAAGCCCATCGGGCCATAATGTGCCGGAATGTAGTCTTTCGAATGGGCATTGGGGCCGATGACGGCGATTTTGCGATACCGGGTATGGAAGGGGAGCATGTTGTCGGCATTCTTCAGCAGTACGAGACATTCGCGTGAAGCCCGCAAGGCCGTGTTCAGGTGTTCCTCACACGAAACGATGTCGGAAGCCTTTCTGGTCGATCCGGTATAGGGATTGTCAAACAACCCCAGCCAGAACTTGACATACAGCACATCTCTGACCATTTCATCCACTCTTTTCATGGAAAGCCGGCCTTCCTTCACCAATTCCCGGATATTTGTAATGTATTCAGTAGGGTCGTTGAACTCCGTACGCACGTTCAAACCGGCCTCTATGGCTTTACGCCCGGATTCCTTGAAGTTGGGGGTTACCTTGTGTACGCCGTTCAGCCGGCCGATGGCGTAACTGTCTGATACGACATACCCCTTAAAGCCCATTTCTTTGCGCAACACTTCTGTCAGATAATGGTAATTGCCGGCCATGGGTACGCCGTCGTAATCGTTATAGGCACACATTACGCCCAAAGCGCCTGCTTCCTGAAAAACTTTCCGGAAGGGATACTCATGGATATAGTACATTTCCGAAGGAGTGACATGCGGGTCGGTTCGCGAATCCCACTGGCGGGCCGCCTTGCAGTCGCCGTATCCGACATAGTGCTTGGGCGTGGATACCACCCGCTGGCTCTGTATGCCTTTACTCATGGCCACGCCGATACGTGCCACCAGATAGGGATCTTCGCCGATTGCGCCTTCCCACCGCCCCCAGCGTTGGTCTCTTGCCACATCCAGAATAGGGGCATAAATGTTGGTATAGCCCATGGCACGGGCTTCACGGCCTTCGATGACACCTTGCCGGTAGGCCAGTTCCTTGTCCCAGGTGCATCCCAGCCCGTTCATCGACGGAAAGCTGGTGGCACTCCGGGCATTCAGGCCTCTGATGCCTTCGTTGGTAAAGTCGGCAGGAATACCCAATCGGGTGTACTCCACAAAGAAGCGCTGGGTCTCGGCCAGTGCCGTAGCCAAGGTGTTCGGATCTCCGATTTCCTTGTTCAGGTGCTCGTCTACATTAGCTATTCCGTCTTTCAGGATATTTGTTTTCCACTCAGCGGTAGGCACACTGTCCTTGAGGGCTTTCCTGTAACCGTAATAGGTGGCCAGCTGGCAAGTCTTCTCATCCAGGTTCATCTGTGAAAGCAGGTCGTCAATTCGCTTCTCAATGTCCTGTGTGGGGTCTTCATAAATGTCTTTTTTCCCGTTTTTGTTGAAGTCAATCCATCCTTTTTTATAGATTTCCTTTTTGTGGGGAAACGGATGCTGGGGACGCGCATAACCTGCCGAAGTAGATAACAGCAGGACACAGGCCAGGGTTTGAAACGTTGTTTTCATAGGTAACAATTCTGACACAGATTCGATTAAAGGTCAATATATTTATTTGATTATCCGGAAGATAACGGCGAACGTAATCGATTCATAATGGCTGTTTACCACATCCGAACGAACGGCTTTATGCTTCCGGAGCATAAAGTTACGGAATTTTATCGTACGGCCGATGATTTTTGCAAGGAATTTGTGTTGTTACGGAATTTATTGATAATTGAATACCCCCAAACGGACGTTGCCGGAAATCCATGTCACGCCCGGGCAGATTTCCTTGTTTTTTTTATCTTGCCCACGCGGATACTATATATTAATGTGTGAAGCTCCGCACAAAAGCCATGCGTACTGGAAAAACAAACCGGCACCTTTTTTCTTCAACAAGCCGGCTGTTATTTTCCAGGCGCCGGTTTGTTGTCAGGACAAACGAATTTGCATTTTTTATTCCTCCAACCGCCTGCAAATAGGCCGCCCGGCCCTTGTAAGAGAACAAAAAAAGCGCTATTTTTGTAGAAAGTAATGACCCTTAATACCAAACCGACATGGGACAGAAAAGCAAAAAGGGCGGCCGCAGGCTGACCAAGAAGGAAATAACCGAACTGCTCCTGAAATTTTTTGAACAACACGCTCAGGAGGAATATAACATACAGGACCTTTTCCATGAAATACGCGCTACGACACACCCGGCCAAGATGCTGACGATGGACGTGCTCAACGAGCTGGTGCTCGACGACTATCTGGCCACTGACAAACAGGGACACTACCGCCTGGCCGTGCGCTCGCAGGTGATGGAGGGTACGTTTGTACGCAAGCGCAACGGGCGCAACAGCTTTCTGCCCGACGACGGCGGGCAGCCCATACTGGTATGTGAGCGCAACGCCCACCGCGCCCTCAACGGCGACCGCGTGCGCGTGACGATGCTGGCCCGACGCCGCGGACACACCCGCGAGGCCGAGGTTATCGAAATTGTAAAACGCAGTCACGACACCTTTGTGGGCAAGCTGCACGTGGACAAGCACTATGCCTTCCTGATTACGGAAGACCGCGCACTGGCCAACGACATTTTCATACCGAAAGACAAGCTCAAGGGCGGCAAGACGGGCGACAAGGCCGTAGTGAAAATCATTGAATGGCCCCAGGACGCCAAGAACCCCATCGGCAAGGTCATCGACATTCTGGGCAAGACGGGCGACAACGACACGGAGATGAACGCCATTCTGGCCGAATACAACCTGCCGTATGAATATCCCAAAGCCGTGGAGGAGGCTGCCGACAAGATTTCGGACGTCATCAGCGACGAGGAGATAGCCCGCCGCGAGGACGTGCGCCAGGTAACGACCTTTACCATCGACCCGCACGACGCCAAGGACTTTGACGACGCGCTCTCCATACGCCGCATAGATGCAGGCACATGGGAGGTGGGCGTACACATTGCCGACGTGTCACACTACGTGCACGAGGGCGACATCATCGACAAGGAGGCCCAGAAACGCGCCACGAGCATCTATCTGGTTGACCGCACCATACCGATGCTGCCCGAAAGGCTGTGCAACTACATCTGCTCGCTGCGCCCCGACGAGGACAAGCTGGCCTACTCCACGCTGTTCCGCATGAACGAGGAGGGCGACGTGCTGTCGTGGCACCTGGCCAAGACGGTCATCCGCTCCAACCGCCGCTTCACGTACGAGGAGGTGCAGACCATTCTGGAGCAGAACGGCGAAGCCTCGGCCGAAGACCTGGCCCTGCCGGGCGAACACCCCGAAAAGGTGGGCCCCGGCCCCGACGGCAAGCCCGTGGGCGAGTATGCCGAGGAGCTGGTCACGCTCAACCGCCTGGCCAAAAAGCTGCGCAAGCGGCGCTTTTCACACGGCGCCATCGGTTTTGACCGCGCCGAAATCCGTTTTGAAATCGACGAGAAGGGACACCCCATATCCACTTACGTCAAGATAGCCAAGGACGCCAACAAGCTGGTGGAGGAATTCATGCTGCTGGCCAACCGCTCGGTGGCCGAGAGCGTGGGCAAGGTGCCCAAGGGCAAGAAGGCCAAGGTACTGCCCTACCGTATTCACGACGTGCCCGACCCCGAAAAGTTGGAAAAACTGAGCGGCTTTATTTCGCGCTTCGGCTACCGCCTGCGCACCGAGGGCACCAAAACGGAGGTGAGCCGCAGCCTGAACAAGCTGCTCAGCGACGTCAAGGGAAAAAAGGAACAGGAACTGGTGGAGACGGTGGCCCTGCGCGCCATGATGAAGGCGCGGTACAGCACGGAAAACATCGGTCACTATGGTCTGATGTTTGACTACTACACCCACTTCACCTCGCCCATCCGCCGCTACCCCGACACGATGGTCCACCGCCTGCTGGCCCGCTACGCCGCCGGCGGACGCTCGGTAAGCAAGGACAAGTACGAGGAGCTTTGCGAACACGCCTCGGCCATGGAACAGCTGGCTGCCTCGGCCGAGCGCGCCAGCATCAAGTACAAGCAGGTGGAATTCATGGCCGACCGCCTGGGGCAGGAATTTGCCGGAACGGTGAGCGGCGTGACGGAATTCGGCCTGTACGTGGCCATCGACGAGAACCAGTGCGAGGGCATGGTGCCGCTGCGCGACCTGCAGGGCGACTACTACGAGTTTGACGAAAAGAACTACTGCCTGCGCGGCCGCAAGAATCATCATACGTATTCGCTGGGCGACAAGGTGCGCATCAAGGTGGCCCGCGCCAACCTCGAGAAGCGCCAGCTTGACTTCGAGCTGGTCAGCCGCCCCGACGAGCAGCCCGTGGCCCTGCTGCCGCCCACCGTCAAGGAAAAGAAAGGCGGCAAGAAAGGCAAACGCGGCGGTAAGGCCAAGCGCCACAAGGAAAAATAAGGAAGAGTGAACCCGAATGGTTATATGCGGTCCCGCCCGGCGCAGGGCCGCATATCTGTTTTTTTGAACCCATTTTCAAGACATCATCATGACAACTACCCCCCGACATATTGCCGTAGTGCTGGCCGCCGGCAGCGGCCGCCGCACGGGGCTCGACACGCCCAAACAGTTTTGCCCGCTGGCCGGCCATCCGCTGGTGGCCTACAGCCTGACGGCCTTTGAACGGCACCCCGACATTGCCGAAACGGCCGTCATCATCCATCCCGACTATATCGGGAAGATGCAGGAGATGGCCCGCCGCTACGGCTGGCGGAAACTGCGGAAAATCCTGCCCGGCGGACAAACACGCACCAACTCCAGCCGCACGGCCATTGAGGCCTACCGCCAGGAGCCCGACGCCTGCCTGCTGCTGCACGACGCGGCCCGACCGCTGGTAGACGCCGGCGTGGTGAGCCGGCTCTGCCGCACACTGCTGGACCATCCGGCCGTAGCTGTGGCCGTACCGTCGACCGACACGCTCTTCTGCGTCAGCAACGGACAGATAGCCTCCGTGCCCGACCGCAGCACGCTGTGGCGCGCCCAGACGCCGCAAGCCTTTCGCGAGAGCCTGCTCCTGCGGGCCTACGACGAGGCGGCCCGCCGTCACGACACGGCAGCCACCGACGACTGCGGCATGGTGATGCGCTACTGCCCCGACACACCCATACTACTGGTGGAAGGCAGCGAGGCAATGATGAAGGTGACCTACCGCGAGGACTTTATGCGGGCGGAAACCTGGCTGGAACTGCACCCCGAACTCAAGCCATGAAAAACAAAGCACTTTGGATGGCACGGCTGCTCAAGGCCCACGGCCCCATGAGCAAAAAGGAAATCAGAGAAGCCTGGCAAGAGGAAGACCCCGACGGGAAACCGATGGCCAACAGTACTTTCTATGACAACCTGTGGGCACTGGAATCACGCTACGGCATTCACATAAGCCGCCTCGGCCGCCGCTTCAGACTGGAAGCGGCATCGCAGAACGAGTCGGACCTGTACGCCCAACTGTTTGAACAGCGGCAGGAAAACACGGACCACCTGAACCTGCTGGCCACACAGGTGGAAATAGAGCAGGCCGCCATACGCCACGTCAAACTGCAATTTGACTACCAGCCGCCCAACAAGAGCGGATACCGCATGACGCTGTGGCCTTACGGCCTGCGGCAAGCCGGGCAATGGACCTACGTAACGGGATGGAGCGAAAGGCATAACGAGGTGCGCACCTTTGCACTCGACCGCATCCGCCACCTCGAAACCACGGCACTGAAATTCACCCCGCCGCAGGAATTTAATGCGGCCCAATACTTCCGGCACAGTTTCGGTGCCTTCTACCGGCCGGGACAAACGCCCGAGCCCATTGTCCTGCGGGCAGACGCCGCCCTTGAGGGCTACCTCCGGCAGCGGCCGCTGCATCCCTCGCAACGACTGGTGCCCGTTGACGAACATGGCTGCCGGGTAGAATTGTGTCTGGTGCCCTCGGCCGACTTTACGGCCCGCCTTCTTTCCTACGGCCCCAGCCTGGAAGTGCTCACTCCGCTCTCCCTGCGCCACTATCTGGGACACCTGCTCCGACTGGCGGCCGACCAGTACCAGCCCCTGCCGGAAGAAAAAAAGTAGTCGGACCTATCCGGCTAAGCATCAGGAAGTAAGGCCGGACGAAGGCCAAAAAACTTGTGCCGTCGCTTTGCTTTTCTCACTTCATGATGTATCTTTGCAGTCAATATCAGTAACTATATATTCAATTAGTTTATGAAGACACTCGAAACCATATTTGCAGAGAAACTCTTGCACATCAAAGCCATCAAGTTGCAGCCTGAAAACCCGTTTACCTGGGCCAGCGGCTGGAAATCACCGTTCTATTGCGACAACCGCAAGACCCTGTCGTATCCGGAATTGCGCAACTTCGTAAAGATTGAGCTCAGCCGCATCGTAGCCGAGGAATTCCCCGAGTGTGACGCCATTGCCGGTGTAGCTACGGGAGCCATTCCGCAAGGTGCCCTGGTAGCCGACGAACTGCACCTGCCGTTTGTTTATGTGCGCTCAAAACCCAAAGACCACGGACTCGAGAATCTGATTGAAGGAGAACTGCGCCCGGGTATGAAGGTTGTGGTTATCGAAGACCTCATCTCCACCGGCGGCAGCAGCCTGAAAGCCGTTGACGCCATCCGCCGTAACGGTTGCGAGGTAATCGGCATGGTTGCCAGCTATACCTACGGTTTCGACGTGGCCAAGAAAGCCTTTGAGGAAGCCGACGTACGTCTCATCACACTGACCAACTACGAAGCCGTAGTGAAGGCCGCCGTAGCCAGCGGTTACATCCAGGAAGATGCCGTTGAGGTACTGGACACCTGGCGCAAGGACCCTGCACACTGGATCGGCTAATTCAACCTAACCTTCTGAAAAAAGAACAAAACGAGAAATGGGCTTACAGAAATACGAAAGCGAAATCAAGTATCTGAACTTTGAGCAGACACTGGTATACGAAAAACTCTCTGACCTGCGCAACCTTGACAATCTGCGGCAAAAGATTGCCGACCCCGCTGCGGCCGACCTGCTGAAGAGTAACCTGCCTCCCGAAATCAAGCCGGAACAGATTGACAAATTCCGCGAGTATGCCGAGAAAATGGAGCTGGGGGCCGACTATATCAAAATTGCCTCACCCATGGGCGAAGTAACCCTGCGCCTGGTGGAGCAGGAAGCTCCCAAGTGCCTCAAGTTTGCCGGCGAGGGCGCTCCGCTGCCGCTGACCATGTGGATTCAGCTGCTGCCTACCGCCGAGGGCTGCAAGATGAAGCTCACCATCGGCGCCGAAGTCAACATGTTCATGAAAGCCATGGTCAACAAGCCGCTGCAAAAGGCTGCCAACGGACTGGCTGACATGCTGGCCCGCCTGCCCTACAATCTGTTCTAAGCCTGACAAAACGGAAACGATAATCAAAACCATAAAAAACTGATAAGAAGTGGCCAATAAACTGTGGGAAAAAAATGTAGAGGTCAATGAAGCTATCGAGCGCTTCACCGTGGGACACGACCGCGAACTCGACCTCTATCTCGCCAAATACGACGTACTGGGCTCCATGGCCCACATCACCATGCTGGAAAGCATCGGCCTGCTCACGGCCGACGAACTGCCCCAACTGCTGGCAGCCCTGAAGGAAATCTACCACCAGGCCGAGCGTGGGGAATTTGTCATTGAAGAAGGCGTGGAAGACGTTCACTCGCAGGTGGAGCTGATGCTCACCCGCAAGCTGGGCGACATGGGCAAGAAGATTCACAGCGGCCGCTCGCGTAACGACCAGGTACTGGTGGACCTGAAGCTCTTTACGCGCGACAGCCTGAAACACGTGGCAGAAGCCGTACGCGACCTCTTCACGGCCCTGCAGGAACAGAGCGAACGCTACCGCGACGTACTCATGCCGGGCTATACCCACCTGCAGGTAGCCATGCCGTCAAGTTTTGGTCTTTGGTTCGGAGCCTATGCCGAGAGTCTGGTGGACGACATGCTGCTGCTGGAGGCCGCCTACCGCATGACCAACCGCAACCCGCTGGGGTCAGCCGCCGGTTACGGCTCATCATTTCCCCTGAACCGCACCATGACCACCCGTCTGCTGGGCTTCGACTCCATGGACTACAACGTGGCCTACGCCCAGATGGGCCGCGGGAAAAATGAACGCAACGTAGCTTTTGCCTTAGCCAGCATTGCCGGCACGGTGGCCAAGATGGCCTTCGACGCCTGCCTGTTCAACTCACAGAACTTCGGATTTGTCAAGCTGCCCGACGAGTGCACCACCGGCTCCAGCATTATGCCGCACAAGAAGAACCCCGACGTGTTTGAGCTCATCCGTGCCCGCTGCAACAAGCTGCAGGCCCTGCCACAGCAGATTACGCTGATGATGAACAACCTGCCGTGCGGCTACTTCCGCGACCTGCAGGAAATCAAGGAAGTGTTCCTTCCGGCCTTCGACCAGCTCATCTCCTGCCTGGAAATGAGCACCTACATCATCCGCCGCATGAAGGTAAACGACCACATCCTCGACGATCCGCGCTACGACCCGATGTTCTCCGTTGAAAAAGTCAACCAGCTGGCCGCCTCAGGCGTGCCCTTCCGCGATGCCTACAAGCAGGTGGGACTGGAAATCGAGGCCGGACAGTTCGTGCCCGACAAAAACATTCACCACACCCACGAAGGCAGCATAGGCAACCTCTGCAACGAACAGATCCGCCAGCTCATGGACGAAGTGTACGACCGTTTCCACTTTGAACGGGTAGCCGAAGCGGAAGAATCCCTTCTGAAATCATGAAAAAGTCAATCCTACTGGCCGGCATCGTCGGCGCAGCAGCCCTTTGCTCCTGCGCCGACGATGCCGACAGTCTTTATCTGAACGCACAAGCCCGCTTTACGTTCAACTACGCCAACGCCGTACCCATTCTCTACACGGCCCTCAACAGCCCGGGCCAGTTCTGTTTTGCGTCCTGCAAAATCAACAGCCAGGGATACATCAGCTCGTATCATTTCGAAAACTCACGCAGCCAGACGGACTACCCCGCCACGCAAATCCTCTCCAAAACCTACTATACCTCGTTCGGCGGACAGGGCTTCATCATCGGCGTGACGGCCATACCCGACCTGAGCACACAGCAACAGCAGCTGGTGGCGTTCGACCGCATCTGCCCCACCTGCTACGAAGAAACCTACATCACCCGTACCCTTGAGTTCAGTTCCGAAACGGTAGTCAAGTGCAACCGCGGCCATGTGTACGACCTCAACAATCTGGGGCAGCCCATGGACAGCACCACGCACCACACCCTCTACCGCTATCCTATTTTCTACAACGGGTCGAACCTGGTGAACATCTCCCACTAAAAAAGTTTTGAAAAATTTGGCCGTTTCGCCAAAACGCATTACCTTTGCACCGATTTTAGCGCACATTGTGCCTGATTTCATATTTGCGGAAATAGCTCAGTTGGTAGAGCACAACCTTGCCAAGGTTGGGGTCGCGAGTTCGAGTCTCGTTTTCCGCTCTCGGTCGCTCGAATGGTGGAATGGTAGACACGAGGGACTTAAAATCCCTTGGCCAGTAATGGCTGTGCGGGTTCGA
>ERZ809194.33-NODE-33-length-92018-cov-66.450573_pt1 | contig 92018 bp, 87 predicted proteins | sample MGYA00520517_ERZ809194 | MGnify/ENA primary metagenome ERZ809194 (study PRJEB31570, sample SAMEA3213003) | Homo sapiens | biome: human-gut; feature: human gut; material: fecal | place: Sweden | collected 2011 ... | reverse complement strand
TTCCTTTTAAAATATTAGCATATGATACTACAGTAGCGTTTAGTCCACCTCCACCAGAACCAGCAACACTTCCTACACCATAAGCAGATACTCCACCGCTAGCATATAAATTTGCAACTTCATCTGTTGTAGTATTTGTAATTTTCAACGCTTTATTAATTGCATCATACTCTAATTTAATATTTCCAATAGAAATATATTTATCACTAGGTAAAACTATACTACCATTAACATCTGCTGTTCCATTAAAAGCATTACCCCAAAGATTACGAGCAGTTGTAAGTTGTAAAGCCTTTTTAGCAGAACCACTTGTAAAATAACCTTGTAGAGTAGTAATACTTGTTTTATTAGCAGATATATTAGAAGCATTAGTTCCTTCAGCCTTTTTAGCTCTTGATACTTCATTTGAAATAGAAGTATTAATACCATCTATAATTTCACTTAATGTATCTGTTTGTGCAATATTAGCAAGGAAGTTTACTACCTCATTCCACTTATTTATAATACCGTCAGCAGTTTCTTCATCAGTAGTTATTAAAGAATACCATCTATAAGCACTATCCCAATTTGTTACTTTAGTAGATGTAATTCCATCTAATAAAGTTTTATTACTATGACTATGTTTTACTGATACAGCACTATCCCAAGAACTTTGTTTAGTTGTTGTTGGGATAGAATATCCAGAAGCAAAAGTAACAGCAAACGTACCACTAGTTGTAATAGTATTTATTGCACAAGTTAAACCTGTAGGAAGTGTAAGTCCTACAGATGTTACAGTACCTTTATTTGTAGTATAACCTTTTGCGTCTATTTCAGCTCTAGTATAATAATCAGCTAAAGATTGATGAGTAGTTAAATAACCTGCATCATTAGTAAGCTGACTTACCTTTGTAATTCTATCTGTAATATCTATCCATTTATGATTATGAGCACTAGGTGTAAAAGTTGTTGGTTTGTCAGTAATGTTATTCCAAGAAAGATTAAGACCATCAAGCTCTGTAGCAATATTATCAATTCTATTACTTAAAGCTTTTACAGAATAAGCATTTGGAATACTTGTTAAATCTGTATCTACATAATTTCCTTTTAAAATATTAGCATATGATACTACAGTAGCGTTTAGTCCACCTCCACCCCCCGTAGAAGGCGTGTATGTTCCATAAGCACTAACTCCACCTTGTACTCCAAGATGAGCTATTTTATTACTACTAGCACTAACTATTTCAAGTATATTAGGGTCTCCACTCTTTGTTCTAAGAATTATATTACCAATTTGAAAAGAACCACCAGTATTACTATCTCCAATAAATAAACCAGTAGGAAGATTATTACCACCTTCAACACCACCTAAAGATAGAACACTAAGTCTACTAAAGGTTTTCATTGGAGTAACATAATCTATATTATTAAAATCTGTACTATCTTGATTAGCAGTATGTAAATAGAACAATCTAATATAGTAGAACATTGTTACCATACTAGTACCTTGAAGAATAAAACTATTAAAGTTTCCACTAAGTACACCATTAGCATTCCAATGAATATTTCCTCCAGCTAAATAACCAGTACCATCATGTCGAAGAAGACTCATAGCATAATCAGTACCAGGAACTTTAGTTTCAAGTTCTTCACTAGTAAAAGTATCACGGTCTACCATAGGACCACCATACCAAGCAGCTATAGAAGTTTTATCTTCTTTTACAATACCATTCATACCAGCTGTAACTTTTTTATCAACATCTTTAAGTTGAATTGCGCTAGTAAGAACTAAACCTCCATTAATTTCTGTTGTTTGATTAAGAGCATCTTTAAGATATTTGTATGAAGTAATATCAGTACCCATACCACTAAGTATATCAGCTTGACAAATAGCAAGATATTGTTTAACTGTTTTAATCTTCTCTTGAAGATTCCTATATTTAGTATTAGCTTCTCCTATATTAACTTTAGTTATTTCAGTATTAGCGGCTATAAGTGTATTAATAAGGTTCTTATATTCAGTCCAAGCTGTTTTCATAACAGTATTGGCTTCTTCCAACTTACCTTTATTAGCATTATCGTTAGTAAGATATTTAGATGTAGTAATATTATTAACTTGGTCTATAACAGCAGCAACTTCATTACTAGCTTGATTTAACAAGTCAGTAAGTCTAGCTTTCTCAGAAGAATCAAGTACTCCATCTTCAATAAACTCATTAAACTTATTATTAATACCAGGAATTGTTATATTATTAATAGTATTAATCTTCTCATTTACTACATCAATAGCGTTATTTAATTCAGTTGGACCAACATAACGAACTTTCTTTTTCCAATTAGTTTCATCAAAGTTTGTATTCTTAGAAACAGCAGTAAGCATATCTCCTTTATAATACTTAACACCATTAACAGTAGCATCTTCAGGAAGAATCCAAAGATCACGTTCTTTATAACCTTTACTTATAACGCCAGTTCCAGCTTTAGCATCAGTATAAGAATCTACAAATATAGAAGATTTACCATCTATAGTATCAAATACATCTTTAGGAATATTCATTTGTTCCCAAGCACTACCATTCCAATAATTAGTAGTACCATTACTAGTATTATACCAAATGTCACCTTCATGAGAAGCTTTATTTGTCCAATCAGTACTAGGGTCATCTACTTGATACCAAGTTTCAGCTTTACCATCAAGCTGACCTTTAATACCAGCAAGTTCTTCATTTATAGCATTCTTAAAATCATTTAAAGCTTTATCGTCAGATTTAACCCAATCAGTTCCATTATAAACCCAAGTTTCAGTTTTATCGCCAACTCGTTTAATCCATAAATCTCCTTTATCAAAAGGTTCAGTTGGAGTAGTATCAGAATAAAATATACGACGTTTGCTATCAGCTAAGTCTCCAGCAGCTCCAGCTTTATCATCTGCGGCTTTAGCAGCTTTCATAGCTTCATTAAAATCAGCATCTTTTATTTGTATCCAAGTAGTACCAGTCCAACGATAAGAATGATTGTTTTTAATATCATAAAATATATCACCAATATGTTCTGAACGAAGTTCATCAGTATTCCAAGTATTAGCAGGAGCATTATCTACAGTAGGTTCATAGTCATAATACCAAACAACAATACTTTGGTCTTTTTGTTGCTTAACTTCATCAACAAGATTACTAAACTTAGTTTCGTATTCATTAGTCCACTTTTGAATAGTAGCAATAGCTTCAGAATAACGAGAAGCTAAAACCCAATCATTAGCATTGAAAGAAGTTTTATTATCTGCAACAGCTCTAGCTATATCATTATTGAACTTTCCGTCAAGAGTAGCATTAACCCACATATCACCAACTTGATAATTAGTAGGTTTAGTCTCACCATAGAAGACTTTCATTTTACCATCAGCTGTAATTTGAGCTCTATTAGCAGCATCAAGTGCAGAAACAATATCGTTATCCTTAATACGATTCCAACGATAAGGATTAACATCATCATTGTATTTTGTAAAACGATAAGCATAACCGGTAGTTTGGTCATAGTACAAATCGCCTATATGTATTTTCTTTAATTCACTAGTATTCCAATCTACAGCAGGAAGATTATCAAGAGTAGGTACACCTTCATAAAACCAAGTTTCAATAGCACCATCAGTTTGTTTTTGAAGGTCTTTAATTACTTGGGAATTATTAATAAGATTATTTACAGTTTCTTCATCAACTCCACCATTTTCTTTAATATATTGGTCAAGGTCTTTATCTCCAATACTAGAACCTATTTCAAGATTAGCTTTAATATTAATCTTACCGTTCTTATATTTAATATAAGTTTTAGGATTCTCACCTTTATCTCCAATATACATATCACCATATACATTGAAGAAAGCTTTACCATTATAAACACCAAATTCTACATACTCTTTATTAAGTAAAGTATAATAATTTACTCCAGCATAAAGAGTAATACTAGGAGCATAATTATCAACAGCATTAAGAACTAAAGCTGTTTGACGTTGAGTATCATTTAATCTATGTCCTAATTGATTAAGAACATCTCCTGGAGCAGGAGCATCAGAACCAGAGTCAAAATCAATTTGACTTAAATCAACATAATGATATTTCTTACCATCAATATCTACAGTATCAGAACTAACATTAACTACAAGTCTCCAAAGATAACTATTTTCTACTTTATGATAAGTACCTTTCTTAACATTGAAAGTTTTAGCTTGAGCTTGGTCACCAACTTTCCATTTATTATCTATTTCTTCACCATCTTGTTCACCAAGAAAATAACAACGATAAACTTCTTGATTAAGAATTTCATTTACAATATTACCTTCTGCATCTTCTACTTGAGAAATACTCCAAACATCAGTGTTCTCGTCATGCTTAAATACTGGAGCATCTATCCTAATTCTATCTACATAAGCAACTTTAATACTACCGGCAGGAGAAATAACTAACTTACCACCAATAGTATCAACATTAAGTATTTGAAGAGTTTCAAATATAGCTTTAAGACGAACATAAAGATAATCTGTCGTAAGATGAGTTCTACCAGTTTGGTCTACAGACCAATTACCTCCTGTATAAGCAGTAGGTTTACCAATAGTTAATCCATTAAGAAAATCATATATTCCATTAATAACTTCATCGTTTAATTTCTTAGGATAAAGAGAATCACTCTTTAATGCAGAATAAACATTAGTATTACTAGGAACTTTATTACTAGTAGTAGTTATAATATCAACACCTTTACTATAACCACCACCAATAACACCATTATCAAGACGAGAAATAATATCTTGATTAAGTTGAGCTTGAGAAAGTTTATATGCGTAATCCCACCAATTAGTTGTAGATTCAAATAGTCCATCGTTAACAATCTTATAAATCTCACTAATTGTAGGTTTACGAGTACCATCAATCTCTTGAATAGTTGCAGAAGCACTAATAGTTTCCTGGATTTCATTAATATCAGGAGTTACTGTAGTAGCTTTAACTACAACTTCTGTAGACTCTTGAGAAGGACTATTTGCGTCTATCTCATTAATAGCAGGAATTTTACTCATATTATTATTAATTATATTAGTAAAAGGAGGAGGACTTTCATGTCAAAATACTTTAGTAACTTAAACATCAATCAGATTAATAATTTAGTTATATATGCCTCCTCCTTTATTTGTATTTTAGCTTATCAAACTTTGATATGAACATTGTCATATAACCACTTTATTTAGCTTCTAAGTATACTTGATATACGTCCGTTATTAGTTAATCATAAACTAACTGAAAGTCGCTTAGAACGTAAATTTCAAAGAAATAAAAATCTTAAATAACATTTTAACGTCTGCATTATACGTAAAACCCCCAAGACTAATCTCTAGCCTTGAGGGTCACGGACACACATCTAGCATCGCAAGAAGCAAGGGTATTTATAGTTGAATAATACCAGCAGCTCTAAGTCGATCAAGTAGAGTGTTGACAACGTCAGCAAGACTTGCAGCAGTTGCAGTTTCAGTATCAACATTTACTATGTTTGTAATAGCTTTAACTCCACCAAGAGTTGTCTTAGTAGCAGCAGGTAATGTGTAATTTTGCAGATTAGCTAATTTATTCTTTTCTGCTGTAGTATAATCATTACTAGATAATTGTTTACCTTCAACTTTGTCTACTTTATTATTTAATTCACTGGTAAAATCCTTTAAAGTAAATTCTTTTCCCTTAGTAACCTCTCCATCTTTACTTATAGTATATTTAACTGCATGACCTTCATCTGTTATAATAAAAGCATTACCTCCATTAGCAGGAAGCCAACTTGCTGTACCATAAGCATGATTAATATTGGTAAAAAATGTACGTTGAGTGTCACCAAGTTTAGCAATATTAGCAGCTTTAGTTTCTTCGTCAATACCTACACCAAGTTCAATAATTTCATTAGCATTAATAAAATCATTAACTTTAACTCCTAAATTACTAATATCAGTTTTTGCAGTACCAAGCTCTTTATTGATAGCATCAACTTTAGTTTCTATTTTAGTAATATCAGCTCCATAATCTTGATTAAGAGCTTCTTTAAGAGTATTCTTATTATCAACAGAAAGACCTAAACCATCAATAGCTTTATTTATTTTTACCTTATCCATATTAATTTATTTTATTATCAATATTCTTATAATCATAACCAAACTTAGATAAGATTGGTTTAATAATCCAAGTCCAACTTACAGGAGCGAGTATAGAACTATTTACAATAAGTTTTACATCAACACCGATAACATAATATATAACACTAACAATTACTATACTAAAAAGCAATGTAAGTTTCTTAATTGTTCTAGTTACATTACCACGACAAAGATAAATAAGTACAGTAACTAGTATATAAGTTAAAACATTAACTACTATACAATAAGTAAAATCAAAATTATTTATTACTTGTTGTATTATTTGATTTATCGTTTCCATTATCATTATCTTTAATTGCTGCAAATATACTTTTTTATTAGCAATATCAGCAGTAACTATATATTAATTAACACAATTAAAGCAGCCAATATTTATATTAATACTAGCTGCTTCAAATTATTAATGTTATCGACAATTATACCAATCAACTTGAATACCTTTACGACACATGTCTGCATACCAACGATTAAAAGCTATTCCATCATAACCATCAACATCATCTATTACATCTTTTACATATAGACATAAATGCAATCCATCAGGAACATTACTACCTAAGTAATCAGCTTTACACATATTAGCTACAAATACTGCATCATAAGGATTATCATTATTAGTTAAATGAACATTTGATTGTTTCATCATGTTATCTAACTGTTCTCTTGTTATAGGTTCAAGAGCCATTTCTGTTCCGTTACTATCTCTAGTAGTCATTTTACTAGTTGCAAATTCAACTAGTTTACGATTAAAATGCCTACCATTATAACGAAGATAAACAACCATATCTTCAGGAAGTTCATCATAAACATCAAAACCTTCTTTATACATAAGCTTAGTTATTATAAACGCCCCGTAGAAGACATAGTTAGAGAAGACTTACCCACTACACTCTTCTACGGGGCGGATTTCATATTAATAACGTCCATAACGACCACGCTCACGATGCCCATATTCTTCTCTTTCGTGATAACGTTCTTCGTCGTCATAAGGTCTTGTAATAGACTTTGCCCCATCAATTCTAGTAACAGCACAACAATTAATAACATTGTCTATTACTCTCCAAATTAATTCTTCTTTCTTGTTTATAAGCAAGTCCTTAGTATCTAACTGCTTATTCTTCATCTTCTTTAGTTTTAAAATTTACTTCTCCAAATTTATTAACTATTTGTTTATTTACGTAGTTAATATAAAGATTAGCTCGTTTAATATTACCTAAAGCGTAAGCAGCACAAGCAGCTTGGAATATATTCCAACAGTTAAACATTATACTACCATCACCTTTACAACCATAAGAGCAATCATTAAGAATTGCTTCACCAGATTGACTAATGACAGTAAGTAATTTTATATATGTATCTTCCCATTCTTTAGGAATAGAAAGAACAATCATTTCTTCATCGTTCATAACAATCTAACTTTATTATTAAACTTGGCAATATCAAAACCTTTAATTTTGTCAGAGTTATTAAGTACTGCTTTATACATACTAATAGTAGTAAGTTTAAGTACTTTATCTCTGTTAACTATAAAACCTTGAGCAGCTAGATACTCAAGAGTTTTAACAACTCCTTCCTCTAGCTTCTCAAGGTTATCTATAGTGTCATTTTTGTCTATCATAAGAACATCTTATTAAGAATTAAACACTTTATTATTTATGTATATAGAATATTCATTAGTAAGAATAAGTAATTTATTACTTATTTGACTAATTCTATTTATAGAATCTTGACCATCATAAATGATAGCAAGACATTCATTAGTTACAGCATCAATCCACTCTTCTTTTAGTTTAGTAGCTACACAAATTCCATCCAATTCATAAGCAGAGAAAACATTATAAAGTTTATAATACTCTGTACTAATCACTTTGAATAAGTTTTGTTTTATCAGTACCTTATTCTGTTCAATATTGTTATGAATAATAATTTCATGACAAGTATTAGCAACAGCCCATTTAAAACTATCAAAAGCAGTACAAATAGCATTCTTTACTTTATTTCGTTCTTTAGTCTCAGCATCTTGAAAAGCTTTGTCTAGGACACCATTAAGTTTAACTACGTTTTCGCTTACTTGCTTTATAGCAGCAGCCATTTCAACGATAGGTCTATTCCGGTCTTTAGCTTTAAACAAATCAACAAGCTTAATAATAAGAGTATAAGCAAGATAAACTCCACTACTAATAAGCACTGTAATATAAGAAGTATCTTTTATAGATTCAGCTATTATGTCATTGATTTGATTAAATTCTTCCATAACGAAAATAAAAAGGAGAACTTCCCCGTAGAATATGGATAGGTTCTCCTTATCAACTAATACCTATTAAAATGTAAGAATAGTATCAAGCCGATTAGTAAGTATAGTATTGTCTGTAGGAACAACAATAGCTAACTCTTGAATAGGAGCTTCGTCACGAGTACGACCATACTTTCTTGGATACTTGAATTGGATTGAATACATCTTATATGTTGTATCTTCTACTTCCATAGGATAACCAGGATAAATAGAAGCACCATCGTGATATACATTAGAGAAACCACGATTCTGAGCACAGAAAGAAGCAAGGTTCTTTACATAAGCTGCATCAAGTGTTGGAGCTACAGCAGCAGTAATAATAACATTAGTACCAACCAAATCATCAGCAGCAATAAGATTCCAGCCTTGATAATTCTTCTTAGCTTCAATAGTAATATTAGCATTAGCTACAGTTACCTTGAGACCATCAAGCTGTTCATTACCAGCTTCAATCATATTAGTGAACTGGTCACCAAGTGACTTAGCCATAGCAACATCAGTAGTTTTATGTGAACCATTATCTGTAACAGTCCAAGAATAACGCTCATGCTTTTCAGTACCAAGCTTAATAAGTTGAAGCGTATAATCTTTACCTGCAACAGGCTTTGGAATAGTAATATCTGCTTTAAACATTGTACCTGGTTGAAGCTTAGAAATTCTAACACGTGCAGAAGCAAAATCAATAGGAATTACAACTGCTTGACTATTAGGACGACCATAAGCAATACTAAAATCAGCAGCAGGAGCAGCAGCAAGCCACTCGGAATCATCATCATTCTGCCACATACCAATAGTACCAGCAGCTACATTGGTCAAGTCTTGCGGGTTACCAGTAGCAGTAAGAACTGCATCACTAGTACAAATAAATAATTGTCTCATTATTACTTAAATTATAAATTACGTTTAACTAACGAGAAGTAGGTTCATAACCTTCATCTCTAACATTATTACGGACATTCTCACGTTGTTGTTGCTGTTTAGCGCCTTGAGCACCTACAATACCACCATTAAGAGCAGTACGATATAAATCTACAGCATGCTTAACAATATCAACGTGCATACTCTCAGGAAGTTCACAATCTACGTCTGTACCACCAATGTCTTCATTAAACTTAACAATACCAGGCTTACCAATATAAGATAAACGAATTTCATTTACTTCAAGACCACCTCCAAACTTATAAGCATTTGGTGTAGTCTTAGTATTAGCATCAGGTTTATCAATGTAAAGTTCAATAGTGTTATCATGAACAGTAGCAACAGGACTTCGAAGACTTGGAGCCATTACAAAATCATTAATAACATCAGCAAGATATTGGTCATCTACAAGACGAATTGGGAATATATTAGTAGTAAATGAACTATCATGTTCAGCTTTAACATAATCAATGCTCAAATCTACAAGGAAGAAATACTCAATTTTATTAGGTTTACCATTATTTATACTACCAGGAGTAGCATATACGTTATCACCTTTTTTAATTGTAGTATCTTTAACTTCGCTAGCTATACCAAAATTATCAAGAGGAAGAATATAACTTGCAATGTAGTTAGTCTTTGCAGTAGGAAGTTGAACTTTAGCTTTCCATACTTTATAAAGACTTTTAAGAGCATTAACTTGATTAAGCTTTGAGTTATCAGTGATTACTCTATCACTGGTAGAACCAACGTTTTGAGCAATCACTTGATTTACTGTGTCCGAAATGGAGTTGTTCAGCAACAAGTCTATCTGTGAAGGCAGTATTGCTCTCACATTCTGCATACCCATTTGTTGGGCATAGTTTCTGAACATTTGGTGCATTTCAGCAATAGTCATATCTTTATCAATTAAAAGAGTTTCAATTTGTTTTCCAACTTATTCTTTAGTCCGTTATTGTCAGGATTCTTAAAGAATGCAATAGCATCATTAATATTAGCACCAACAAACAGACCATCAGGAGTATTGATTTGTTGATTATACTCTGAACGAACAAGTTCACCTCTAGTAATAAGAATTTCGATAAATGCTTTATCGAGAAGATTCTTGTCAGTAACTATAGAATTAAACTTCTTAGGGTCTTCAGTAGCGAACTTCATAAGGTTATCAACTTGTTCAAGAGCAGTCTTATTAAGACCATCAGAAATGTTAAGACCATTAGTTCTACAATACTGAATATAAGCAGCACTAACTTTACTAGGTGAAGATTGAAGTTCAACAAGACGTTCAATAGCCTTCTTACGTTCAACAATAAGCTTAACCTTACGATTCTCTTCTTTAGCAACATCCTTAATAAAGAAACGAAGAGTAACATTACTATTAATAAACGCTTCGTCTTTAGCTACATCAGGATAGTTAAGACAATGACGCCAAATAATATATTCCTCTACGTTATCAGGCATACCATACTGGTACTTAGTTTGCTCAAGACGAGTAATAGCTTCATCACGTTTAACAGCAGCTTTATAAAGCTCTGCTTCATTAGAGCGGTCTACCTTTTCATAAGCTGCAAGAATTTTATCTTCCTCAGCTTTAACAGTGAGATAATCTCTTTTATGATTATAATGGAAAGAAATATTAAGTTCCTTATCTCCATCATTAACATCAAAGAAAATATTATTAAGATAACCTTTAACTCTAGTAACGAAGTCTGGATGATTAGCAGCAACACCAATAATCTCTGGATAATAAGCAGCTAGCTCACCTTTATCACTCATAAGAATACGTACAGACTTAACAGAAGAACCTATAGTAGCTTTAGGCTTACCAAGAGCTTGCATATTAATTCTACGATAAGCAGAATAATTACGAACAGAAGAAATAACTACAGTCTTCTTTTCAAAATATGGAGCTTCAAGTTCTGCTTCAAGAGCAGCCTTTTCTTTAGCTTCTAATTCAGCTTGTGTCTGGTTTGCTGAAGAATTTGAGCCTTCAGCAGGAGTATTATTATTTCCACTATTTGCAGGACTTCCTTTTGGAATTTCAATTTTAATATCAGTCATAGCAATCAAATTTTAAAATGTTAGAGTACACACTTGAGTTGGAAGAACTTAGTGTTACGGTCAACTTGAAGACCATAAGAATCCTTAACCTCATAACGAGATACGTCAATGTCTGTAGACAGAGTATTAGCAGGGAAACCACCCCATGATGCAGGAATTGGAGTAAGACCCTTAACAACTCCAGCAATATGCTCTTGACCCTTCATACGTACCTTACGAATATTATTATGACCATCATAAGAAGATGTATCAAGCATAAATGCTTGGTGAGAAGTCATTGGAAGACCAGTACGAGGATGGATATAACCATTGTCACGAGCATTGTCTGCAAATGTACCACGGTCGAGGAAACCAAGATGCTTGAGAGTAATCATGTGACCATCAACAGTCTTATACTGACGGAAGTAATTACCATAAGAAAGACCACTCTTAGATTCGCTAATCATCTTGTCACCAAGAGGAGTAACAAAACCATTATCACGAGCATCATTCTTAACAGCACGGTCAAAGTCTTCAACGAAACCCTTACCACAAGCAAGAACTACATCCATATTACCGGTATCAGTATTGCGGTCAAGAATATCACCGATAGTACGATTCAGCTTATTAAGAGTAAGTTCCTCTCCATAAGTATCATAGTTACTTTCACGACAAATTTGTTGCATACCAGCAGTATGTGGAATAGGCTGACCATTGTCTTCATCAATAAGAGTAATCTCACCGTTTACAGTCTTATTATATTCTGCAAACCAAAGACGCTCTTCATTCATAACACGTTGCTGAAGCTCAAACTGGCGCATCTCCTCATTCATCCAAAGATTAGTAGTACCACCACCACTAGTCTTAAACTCATAAGTAACAACAGTATTACTAATGTTACCAGCAATCTCTTTACTATAACGATGGAACTCAAGTTGAGAAGTCATCTTACCAGGTCCCATAGTATTAGTACGATTACCCTTTGAGAAAGACTCTGGAATAGTAGGAGCAGTCAAAGACCAAAACATACCTACACCAAGATTCTGAGCTACATTAACATAAGCATTTGGATTAGGATTTGTAATACGAAGACGATACAAATAACCACCATGAGAACCATGACCAAGGTCTTTCATAATACGAACTTGAGTTACACCATCAGGAGCAATCAAACCATACTGCTCAATGAACCAGTGTGTCTTAAACTCAACGTCAAAAGTAGCACCACCTTTACCAGGAGTAGTATTAGCATTGTTAAACCAAAGTACAGAATCATTGAACTTCATACGACCCATAGTCTTCCAAGTCCAATCAGTAGTAGCAATATCTACTACACCAGCAGTACCTTGTCCTTCTGTAAGGAAATTAAGTGGGAATCTATCATCATCCATACCAAAAGTATAGGTGAGCATAGAATTAATCTCACTAGGTTTGGTAAGCATAAGATGAGCAATAGTTTCCTCATTAGAATAACCACGGTCATCATAGTTACCACGTTGCACTTCACGAATTGCGTACATAGTTATTAATTAATTAATTAAACATTTAGCTAAATTGAATATTATCAATAGCTTTATTATTATTAGTTTGTGGCTTAGTAATTCGTACAGCACCATGACCTTTATTTCCTTTGGCAACAAGCTTTAAAGTTTTAACCTGCTCATTATTAATAGCCATCTTAACAAGGTCTTTATAAGTTCCACCTGTGAACATTAACCAAGCACTAAGTAATTCTTGATTAGTAACTTCCTCTGGAGATTGATTAGCAAGCGCACGCTCATAAGCAGTAGCAATATTACCATTTTCATCTTTAAGACCGCGAGAAAGATAATCATAGAAATCATTTGGAGTAACAGTAACTTTTTGTCCATTAACTTCTTTAACAAGAGATTCAGGAAGTTTGTATCCTCCAATTTCACGTTTATCAATAGTATCTTTAATACCTTTCCAATAAGCAATAGTTTCAGCTTCTTGTTGTTGACGTTGAGCTTCTGCTTGCTTAGCATAAGCTTCATCACGTTCTTTATCAGCATTCTGAAGGTTAGCAAGTTGAGCTTTAGCTTCATCATAAAGACCGCCAGAGTCTTTAAGATACTTAATGTAATTATCATTAAGAGAAGCATTACCAAATTCTCTAGCAGCAGCTTTAATAATAGCAATCTGTTGCTCTTCAGACTTCTCATCAACAGTAATACCTGAACGGTCAGGACGTTCACCAAAACCACGAGGGTCACCACCATTTACAGTAAGATAATCAACAAACTGCTTGAGAATAGGATTGTCAACAAATACTTTATTGACAGCAGCAGAAGCTACTTCATTGGATTTAAGTTCAATAGCAGAATTAATATAATTCTTAACACCTTCAATGTCGTCAGTAAATTCAACTGGATTACCATTCTCATCAGTAATATCAATATTCATAGCTTTACGAATATTTTCAATATTTACCTCAGCTCCAGGTTCATCAACTTCAAGTGATTTAATCCACTCGTCAACATCTTTAGCTTCTTTAAAAACTTTACCATCTGCATCTACAAGGTCTCCATTCTCAGCAACAGTATATTTCTTGCCTTCAAACTCGACATTTGTACCTACCTCAAGACCCCCCGTAGAAGAGTTGGATGGATTGTCTTTGTCATTATCCTTATTATCAGGATTGTCATTGGCATTATTGGGGTCAGGATTATCTTTATCATTTCCATCACCGTCTTTACCGTCACCATCTTTATTATCACCAGAGCCATTACCACCGCCATTATTGTTATCAGTGCTGCCTCCGTTACCTTGGTTGTTATTGGCGTTAGTACCACTACCATTACCACCGCCATTTCCAAAATCAATATTATCAAGTTCAACCATCAAACGATGATGCTGACCGAACCCAATACTATTACGAAATACAAACATAGCTTTATAATTTAAATGATTAATAATATACTAACACTTGTTAGTTGCTGCAAAAGTAATACCTTTATTTATAGTATGAAGAAAAGCATAAGTTATTTAACTATCATTATTAGACGTTTCAGCAAACCGATTATTAGTAGAATAAAGGTTATTAATGTCATCAGTTTGAGCATAAGTTTCTTATGCAACTCCAGTACTCTAACCTATTGTTTGCGTATGTTCTCAAGTGGCTTTATTTGTTGCAAACATTCAAGTACATGCAATTTCCTTAACGTACAATCAATCCAATCTAAGTGGCTTATAAGTTAATCAGCTATTTATAGATAACGTCTCAAAATTGAATTTAAAATATTAAATAAAATTTTATCACATAAAATAAAAGGAGCAATACTCTCACGAGCACTACTCCTACACATAATATAATCAACAAAATAAACAATTTATTTCTTATCGTACTTATTCTTATTTGTCTTTGCTATCTTTAATTGATTAGCCATTTCTTCTCTCTTTACTTGACGGTCAGCAGCTTTATTGTAAGTATCCATAGCTATCTTCTGTCTTTCAAGTTGAAGTTTAGCAGCTTCAGTAGCTCTCTTACTTTCCTCTTGAATACGAGCTAATTGATTCTTAGCATATTCATCATTTTGAGGATTTATATCACCAAGTAAAGCTATATCACCTTTAGCATATTCAAGCTGTAAATCGTATTGTGCTTTAAGAGCAAGTGTTTCTCTATCTTGTTCACCTTTAGCAGCAATCTTTTGTAACTCAAGTTGATTAGCTTGTTCTTGAATAGCTTGGTCCATTTGTTTCATTTGTTCTTCATGTTGTTGCTTTATTTGACTAAATTTCTTAACGGCATCACTAATAGCAGCAACATTATCTCCAGTAATAGCAGCAAGAGCAGAATCCAAATCACCATTCTGTGCAGCACTAAATGCCCATTGTTTTAATTGCTGAATCTTATCCATTTCCTTAGCATTGTTTCTAACAGTAGTACTAAGGTCAGAACCAACAAACGAATTTACATCAAGACTAAGGTAATGTTTCTTACCGGTTGTCTTATCGATATAAGATGTTTCTAGACCTTCAATATAAGCACATTTAGCAAAGTCTAAATCTCTATTATAATCAGCACATCTCATTTGGTCAAACATTTGGAATATTATAACAGAACCAGTACTTGATTGTGTAACAGCAGTTTGTGTAGTAGAAGCTCCAGCAGATTGAGCAATCTGTCCATAACGTTGAGCATTCATATCAACAAGTTCACGAGCTTCAAGTTTAATAGCTTCTTTTAGATTACTAAGTTCTGTAATATATTGACCCATATTTACATTAAGCAATCTAATGTTTTGCATCTTAACTCCTGCTGCATCTTCTTCATCATCAATAGGAAGTACACCATCAGCAGCCATTCTATATATAGCATCTTCTGTATTATTAGATACAAGAGACTTAGGCAAAAGCATAATAAGCATTTTGTTCTTTGCTATTACCATTTCTTGATGATAAGAAATTATATTACGAAATACTTGGAAAGGAGTAATAGTTTCAATGATACTAAACTTACCAAAATAAGGAAGTACTTCCATAATACCATTATAAGGAAGTTTACCTTTACGTTCATAAAGTATAGGTCTAGCTTTAACAGGATAGATACCAGTAAATCTAGTTCCTATTCTATAACCTTCATAAACTTGAGGTTTATATTCCCATTCAATACTAATATCACCGGCTTCTTTATTAAACTCATAATCTTCTTCTACAACTCTTTGTTCTTGAAAACCAAGTTGATTTACAAAAGTAAGAATACCTTGACGAGCAAAACTTTTCCAAACTACATGCCAAACTTCATAAAGATTACCGTTACGAGCACTAGGATGTTCATCTTTAGTTCTAAACAGTTTACGTTCTTCGTCAGTAAACTTCTCGCAAACATTAGCATAATGTTCAAAGTATTGGTCATATCTTAAAGGAACAGTCTTTGTATTATAAGCTGCATCATTATAATATTTATCAAGAAATGCTCTATCATTATCATCGAGATAATCATCAAAAGCATCAAGAATTTGATTATAACTCATCTTCATCTTTCTAGCAAACATATCATGGTCTTCAATCATATATTCACTATTAGGAATAGGATAAGCTTCCATCAAAGGAACACATTCTTTAATAATCTTATCTCCTCTAAGTTCAGTATATGTATAACATTCACCAAAAGCACAATAATTAAAGAATGCAGTAAGATAAATATTAAGGTCATTAGTAATATCTCTAATATAATTAAGAATATCTTGACCTTGTTTACTTTCTTTATCTATATACTCCTGGTTAAAGTTGTGCATAAACTCCTCTGGGTCAGGCATAACATCTTGAGGATTTATAGTTTCTACAGATTGACCTTGACCTTCAGCTTGTTGAACAGCAGCCTGATAACGTTTTTGAAACTCTTTTTGAAATGCTTGTTGAGCAGCTTCCATAACTTTTTGTTTAAGAGCAGCATTTCTATTAAATACTATATCAGGATTATTAGCTCCTACAACAAAGTCATGAGGATTTTTAAAATACTCTCCTATATATCTACGTATAATATCAGACATAATATCATAATTACGTAGAGTAGCAGGAAAGTTCTTAAAACGTTCTTTACTAGCATTGTAAGGATTAAGAGTTTTTCTATAAAACTCTTGAGGTAATTCACCATGTAGAATACGAATCTTAGTTTCAGTATCACTACGATCATTCATACTAATTCCTAAACCAATAATATAATCAATACTATTAGTGTACCAATAAGGTTTTGCTTTCTCAGAAGCACTAACCTTTTGTTTAGGAAACTGATAAGTTAAATTGTTATTAAACATACGTATATTTATTTAGTTAACTAATTATTATGTAAACCATGGACGTTCCCAAATATTATCATTATAATTTTCAATAGTAGCTTTCTTACGATGAGCAAGTTCTTTAGCAGCTTCTACATCATTAAGTTTCCATTGGAGTGCATGTATCAACATTTCAGATACTCTATCAAAATTACCTTTATCGTTCCATTTAAGAAGTTCAAGTATAGTTTGATAATCATAAATAGTCTGAAAGAAATAAAGAGGTGTACCATCGAGTTTTTTACCAACTTCACTATACAACATTTCTTTAAGTAATCGAAGTCCTTCAAGAACTTTAGTAGTACCTTGACCGCTACCACCACCCATATTTACACCATAAGATGCAGTAACTTTAGCTTTAATGGAACTATCCCAAAGTTCTACTGGGTCTTTCATTAAGTACTTTAAAGCTTTCCATTTAGTGAAATTACTAACAGTTTCACCACGGTTAACCTCAACACCAGTAGTACCAATACAATTATAATAAACAGCCATAAAGTAACATATTCTATCAGCTTCTTCAAGTTTCTCAGGACGACCATAATATGCACATACTACTTTACCTTTAAAGCCATTATATTGTGTAGGATTCTCCCAAACTTTAATACTATTATGAGAATGTTTATTAGTGATACCACTAGTTTCTTTATTTACACCTACAGGGTCATAACTTATAGAATATTGACCTTTTGGAATACCAACTTCATATTTACCATTTTCATTAACATGATTAACTCTAATAGGTTCAAACCATTTACGAACACAACCATGTGGATATTCATGTTGTTTACGAGGTACACCTTGAATCCAATCAAAGAAATCTTTATTAAACTTACCTCCTTCTGCTTTAATACGAGCATTAGTTTTAAATATTACTTTACCATCAGCATCTTCAAAGAACATACCATCATCAGATATATTAGTATAAGCTGGGTCATTTTTAAGTATTTCTTCCCAATTCATTAAAGCTTCAGAACTAAATAAGTTTTCACTAGTAGAACTAAATGATTCACTAGGCATATTAGCATACTGACCTAGATAATTAATATAATCACTAAAAGTTTTACTATGAACTTTCTTATCAGTACGTTCTTTATAAGCAATTCTAAGACCCATTTCAATGTCAGAATTACCATCAGCATCCATAGCATATCTATCACCAATCTGACCTTGAAGACCCCAACAATAAGGTTTAAAATAACCACAAACTTCATTACGAGAATCTTTATCCCAAACATTCTCAAAAGCTATAAAATGAAAAGCAGATGGATTATAAAAGTTACGTTCAAACGTTTGCATATTACCACTAGTAGCAGTACCCCAAGCAAATAAGTTACCTGTAACATAACTACCAGTACGCATAGCAGGTTCAGTAACATTCATATATTCATCAAAGTTTTCCATAGTGGAAACCTCCTCAGTCTTAACACTAACAGCATCCTTACCAATAGCACAATCTGGATTGTTATTTGCAGAAGCACTAAACAAAGCACTATTCCAACTATTTGGACTAATATCACCATTAGGAAGTTTAAAACCTAGAGTAAAGTTTTCAGCAGCACGAGAAAGAATACCACGTTTAAAGAAAGTCTTATTCTCATAAAAATAAAGATTACGAATAGTAAAATCAGTAAGACCACCACGCTTAGTAAGATACTTACTATCAGCAGCAACATGAATACAAACTTTATTAGGTTGAAGATTTATCTTATTGGCACTATGACTAGCCATAATATAAGAGAAACCACCACGACGAGTTTTATCAATAAGAAGATGAAAACCGTTAAGTTCACAAAACTCTATGATAGCAAATGTCCAAAATTGAGCATCTATAAACTTAGGAAAGTCTTGTTTCTTCTTAGCAACAGAACCTCTATCAGTATGAATAATAGTCTTTTCATCAAGCTGTTCAATAATAGTATAATTCAAATAATTATACATATCTCCACTAATATGAAGATTACGAACTTCACCATTACGCATAAAACATGGAGCATCAAATCCATGTTTACGTCTATACTCTTCTCTTTTACGTAATTGACGATGAGGAATACTATCTTCTTTATATAAAGTATATTTCTCACCATTTATATGATATAGAGAAGCCATTTCAGTAAGAAGATTAGTATTAACAAACTTATCTCCTTTACGTATATCAAGAAGAAAGCCACCACTTTCTCCAATCATAAACAAATCATTAGGGTCTTTATAACCTGCTTCTCTAGCATGTTTATATTGTCCATGATTATCGTTTATATATTGAAGAAAAGGGTAGCTTTCAATATACTTTTCTACAGTATGATTATCACTCATTTTATTAAACTTAAAATTAGTAATATAATAGCACCAGCAGCACCACAACAAGCAACATTACGTTGTTTTGTTATTTTCTTACATGACCTATCCAATAGTATATATCTTTGTCTAGCTTGTTCTGCAAGAACACTATCATTTCTAATAATTTGTCGAAGGTTCTTATTAATATCCTTTTCATAACTTAATTCTATTAGTTTAGCATTAGCTTTACGAATATCACTAATCGCTATAGTTATACTATCTTGTTCTATCCTCCCCGTAGAAGGTGTTAATGATTTACTTGATGAGTTTATAGAACAACTTAATAGTACTATCATTATCAAGAGTTTTAACTTCAATAACTTTTGCATTTTTAATACTATCTAAATTATCAACTTCAATTCTTAAACTATCATTATGTTTTTGTAGTTCAATATTTTGTTCAATAATATTGTTATTTTTAGTATGATAATATTTTCCAATAACCATAAAGCAACAAATAACAAATGTAAGAACAAGAACTACTACAAAACCTTTACCACTTTCATTACTAAAACTATCCATTACTTAAATATTTACTAAAAGGTTTATAACTATAAAAATTATTAATAATTTCTTTATCAATATCTTCTTGAATTTGAGAAGGACATATAAAACCGATATTCTCTTCAGGAATAACAGTTTTAAAACCTATTGGTGTAGGAAGAGTATCCATACCATTATCTTTAGAACAAATATCATTAATTGCTTTTTCTAAATCTTTTATAGTAAAAGTACCTTGAACTACACCATCAACAAGAATACAAGCCATCACAAATCCTCCTCATTAATTAAAGTATAAGTAAATAGTTTACCATATCCTTGACTAATTTGTCTATGAGCAAGTTTCATAAGAGTATCAAAATCTTCTTTATTAGCAAGAACTTGACAACCAGCAGACCAATTATCAACTTGAGTAGAATGTTTTCCGGCTTTATGAATATTGATACCAAACGTACCTTCTTCTATAGTCTTTGGATTAAAATCATAAACAGCATCTTTATTGTTATCTCTATAAACTTTTACAGGTTTATATTGAACAATTGCTTCATACTTACCTTTATGATAACCAAGTTTCCAAGCAGAACGATATTGACCAGGAACAAGTATAGCGCAACCTTTATAATTTACAGGTTTAGTCATACTAGTAATACCAGGCTCAGTAGTAGCAGCAAATATATTTCTAGATTTGATACCATACATATCAATATATTCTACTACAATAACATCATCAAATTTATTAGTAACATTATTGCCAGCATTTCTAATACCAATAATGTTAAGATTATACTTACCTTTATTAAAATAGGCATATCCTTTATTGATGAGTATTTTGCTGAAATCAGCTTCACTTACTTTATTAAATAATTCTTCATTCATATTATTTATTATTTATTATTTGTAAACCAATCAGGATTAGGAACCATACCAAATAATCTATCTAGAGAATCAACTACTTCTTTAGATTTTTCACTCATTGGATTTTTATATTTCTTACGTTTATTATTTCCCATAACATTATTATTTTAATACACCAAATACATAAAATGTTCCAATTTCTGGAATACCTTTACAAACATATTTAATATTATCGACTTCTTCAACATGAAGAACTCTAGTATTAATTCGTCTTCGTCTTGTCATAATTCATTTATTTCTTTACAAGGAATAAGAGTAATAGTTACTCCATTATCAAAATGATAATCATCCATAACAACATCATTAGGTGTAACATTTCTAGTTTTATATTCTACCATTGTATTTCAGTTTGTGGATTTAACAAGCCTTGTTTATTAAGTTTAATTCTTCTATCTTGAAACATAGCATCTATTTCATTACGAATATAATTAATCTTAAACCAAGTAATAACTTCCTTACCTTCTTTATCAATCTTATACATACCATGAACATCACGATAAGGCATACCATATTTATTCTTTTCAAAAGGAGTTTGAATATGACAAAGACCTAGACCAACACAAGGAATACCTAGTATCATTTCAGTCATTCTAGCATAAGTAGATAATTGCATAGTATAATGATTACCATTACAATTTTCTAGATGAGCAAAAGGAGGTAACATAAACTCATGAGTATTACACCATTCACTAGTAAGTTGAATAGGTTTAGTAGTTTTATCTTTACGATAAAAACCACTAGTAAAATGAAGACCATCTTTATTAGTTTTCCAATCAAGAATAACAAATCTATCAGGTCTAACACAAAGAACATCTATAGTACCACTAAGAAGTAACTCTGGAACAAATACTCCAATTTCAGAATAAATAGTATATCCTTTATTTACATAATATTGAAATACTTGATATATTTCAGGATACTTATTATTAGTAGCTTCTTTAAATTGTTCTATATCTAGAGGATGTGCTGTAAGATTAGGAATATCAGCTACAGTTATACATCTACCACTTTTAACTTGATTAAGATATTGAATAGCATCTTTAAACATACTACTTCCTTTAATACCATCTTCAAGTCCATTATGTGTAGCTGTACCACGTTCACAAGCTTCTTTAGTTATTCTTTCCCATTCAGCTTCAAGTTTACGTTCACTAATACCACGTTCTTTAGCTTTCTTTCTAAGCCAATATTTTTTATCGAACTTAGGACAGTAATTCTCTATATTAGTAGTTACACTAAGATATTCATTACCTAAAGAATCGGTATATTTATGTGGACCTTCATCAAAATAAAGAAAGTTATTTTCATAAATACTATTCATAACTTAAACAATATAATGTTAAACATAATCAGCAGCATTCATACTACTAGTAATAGCACCACCACCTCTAGCTTTTTCAGACTCTTTTTCATACATAAGATTTTCCTTAGCTTCATTTAAAGATTTTAAAGTCTTAGGAATCTCAGATGCTTTAGCAGTAACTTTATCTACTAAATCTAAAAGAGTACTTACATTCTCTATAGTTAAATTAGCTCTATCTCTAAGCTTTTCGTTAAGCAAAGCATTAATAGAATCAACTGCAATATTTACATTATGTAGAGTTTTAAGAAGATTCTCAACAACTCTACCAGCTTCTCCTATGTTTTGAGCATAATATCTTTTGATTATCTTCAAAACAAGAGCACTAGGTATATAGTTAGCTGGAAGACCAGCTTGTTCTATAGCCATTTTAAGAGCTTCAGCATCACTTAAACCACTTTGTTTTGCAGGAGACTTAGGGTCTCCAAGATAATAAATAACTATACAGTCTTTTACATAACCGGACTTATCTTTAGACTTATCTCTAGTATAAAGCTCTCTAACGTCTTTATCTATTAATTGACGAATAGTTGGAGCTTCAGGCATACCATTTTCATCAATAAGTAAAAGATTATCTATTATTAATCTATCTCGTTGCATGGTTCAGAATAATTTAAACAACCTAAACAATAAAATCTAATATTAGCGTAATATTTACCACGACGTTCAACACATTTCCAATAAGTTTTACCATTCTTATTAGCCATACGTGCAACTTGATAATTATATACTTTTGCTTCATTGTCTCTAATAACAGCTTCTCTCATCATTGCAGCTCTGAAATTTTCAAAGTTTTCAGGAGTCATGATTTCTTTAGCTGCATCTAGAGTTTCTTTATTTTCAGCATAAGCTTTTGAACCAGCTTTTCTTTTAATCTTACCAAGATAAGGAATAGCAGTAACTTCATCAGCTTCTAAATGACGTTGAGCATCTTTTTCAAGTTGAACTAGAATCATCATGGCAACATCCTTATCTATAATATTATCATCTATAGTTTTAAGTATAGATGCTTTATTTTCAATAAGAACTTGTTTACCAGTAGAACTAGGAAATTTACCTTCTTCTAAACCTTCATCGTTTATTTTATATTTCATATTAGTAATATTATTAACACTATAATATGAAGCTTTGGGAGCATAAGCTCCCTTAGCTTTTTAAGCCTCCCCGTAGAAGATGTTCAATGTAGAATTACTTACCCATATCAGTTTCTCCAGCATCAGGAGCAATATAATATTGACTAACAGGAACATACTTTCCTACAGAACCATGAATATTACAAACTGGAACAATCTTAAAATCTACGAAATAAGTAGGAACTCCAATACCCATAAGTTTCTTATTTAAATCAGTATTAGTTTGAAGAAGATTAAGTAAGAAACCAGGAGTAAGAGGATTAGCAGGAGAATTAACATGATGTCCCATAGCAATATCACTAGGAGAAATAACTATAGTTTCACCAAGTTTAATGCCTTTAATAAACTCATCATCAGTATTACTCTTAATCATAACAGCAACACCACTCACACTTGCATTCTTATTCTGCTTACTAACACTTACAATAGTAATAGGACGCTCTTTAAATACAACAGCAATAAGAGCATAATCCTTACTAACATTAACATGCTTAACGTAATCAGCAATTACATTCATGTTAACTTCACTCATACTAGTAGGCATACGAAAGGTCTGATTAAGACCAAGATAATTAACTTTTAAATCAACCATAACTTTATATTTTAAATTAATACTTTGAATAGTGTCCGTACTATTAAGTTATTTCAGCCTACAGAACTTAACTTAGTAAATAGTAATACTGTAGGTGCTAGAAATACTGCTGCAAATATAGATAATAATAATGAAAGTAATAATAGTATTAGTAATAAATTATAATTAGTTAAACGGAATTAACTAAATTTGATAATTATCAGCACGATTAGTAAGTAAAGTAATAGTAAAATCAATGTGATGATTAATTAAAAGTAATGATGATAATAACGATAAAAATGAAACAAGTAGTAATAATAAAGAAAACTATGAAACAAGTAATGGTAGTAAAGATAAAGTAAAAGTATAAAGTAAAAGTATAAAGTAATAATATAACTAATGATAATAAAGAAAATAATGATAAAGATTATATTAGTAAAAGTAATAATGAATAGTATAGAGTAAAAGTAGAAGATTATGCTAATGAAAGTAGAGGTAGAAAATTATATAAATAACTATGAGCAAGGAGGTATGTAGTTAGACCCCCACCCTCATAAAGACAATATCAATACCCCCGCCTATCAAGCAGGAAATTCAAACTTTTGACTACAAGAAAGAATCAATTTTCAACAACAAGAAAAGAAACAAGTCTTGGCATGGAACGGGTTCATGCTCTAGCTTAGGCTAGTTTTACTAATTTAAAACAATAGAGTTATGAAAACTATTAAAATAAATCTCAGAGTTCAGAACGTACGTACTTTCACTAATGCAGAAGGTCGTCAGTACATTAATCTCATTACTGTTGAGCGTTTTCCAAAACGTAAAGCAGACAAGGAAACTGGTGAGATAGTTGAGAGTGATACAAACGAGCTGATACTGTCATTAAAACAGTTCATGCACGTGGTCTATCTTACTCCAAACTTCTTGCAGGTGTACTTCAAGGACTTTGACAGAAAGGAATATACTGTTACTCCTGATGGAGTTTGGTATAGTCTGTTGCTTGGTGCGACTATTTCTGTTACCATTGAGCGATATGAAGATGGTGATATCTTCGTGAACGAAATCAGTGGTGAAGAAGAGGCTAGCGATGGTATTAGTTACCATACTAGACTGAATACTATCAAGCTTGCTGCTTGTGGTAGAAAGTTTGCTCTTCGTAAAGAAGATGATTACGATGCTGTAGAACAGACTATTCTTGAGCTTCAAGATGTCAAACCTGAAGTACACAAGTTTGTTGTTCCAACTGAGAAACCAGCTGAGAAAGCTGCTGAAAAGCCAGCTGAGTAGATGAATGCAAGAGTGGGAGAGAAATCTCCTGCTCTTGTTATTCATTGTACTTTGACTACAAAAACAACTCAAGTTGACTACAATAAAGTTACAAGAGTTGACAACAAAAAAGAAACAAATTCTGCGTATCGAAATTAGAATACTTATAAGACTTTTTATAAGCTTTATAAGACTTATTTTATTGATATTGCAAATGATAATGAATGTATAACTTAAAGTATAGGAGAACTATATTATGAATAAAACCATGATTTTAGCTATTCTTATAGCTTATAAGGCTTTTAATGATAAAAGTCTTACTGTTGTAGTTAATAAAGGTGAAGGTGAATATGTAGTTAACAAAGCTATCATTGATAATATTGATGGTGATAATATTAGTGTTTTGTCTTGGACTTATAGCGGCGTTTATGGTGAAACTATTAATTTTGATGATATTATTGGTATTCAGTTTCAAAAATAACATGAGTGTAGATACTATTGATTATGAGGATATTTATGATAATATTTATGATTATGAATATCCTTATAATCATATTAATCGAAGTGATTTGTAGGTATAACATTAACGCACGCACGTACACGCACGTATATGTTTATATAAAAAATAAATAAATATATTATAACGTAGTTATATATATTTATTTTTTATATAAACTTAGTCGAAGCTAGAACGTAGTGAAAGCTGAGGTGTTATTGTACTTACTAGTAATAACTATAAAACAAATAATGATTATGATTAAACTAAATAGTGATAAAGGTAGAGAAATTATAAGTGATTATATTACTGCTTTAAATGGTGATGTAGAGTCTATTAAATGGGCTTATGATAAACGTAAAGCAGAGTATGATACTTATGATGATGAACTAAAAGCTAGTGTTGATAAGTGTTTTGATTGTATTTAATGTGTAACTGAAGGTGAGAAAGTTAAAGATAATGTTGCTGAGACAGCCTCACTTTCTCATCTTCTTTAAATTAATAATACTCATGATTATACTATTAATCTCACTTATAATTATTCTATTTGTTACTGTAATTATTGATGTTATTCTTTATGATTATGATGTTTCTTATCGTACTCATAGAGTACTTGCATATATAGTATATTTTACTTTATTTGCGCTTCTAATAGTAGCAATAATTGCTTGTATATCAACTAGTAATAGTAGTTATAAGCCTACTTCAACTATTTCTATAGTTACTCCTATACTATTGCCTGTTCATTAGTATAATACTTTTCGAGTAGTTGATAATACTATAGCTAATACTCAGATGTTTAACTTTTAAACTTATTAATGTTATGAATATAGACTTATTTAAATATATACTTAAACTATCAGTCATACCTATGTTGTTTTTAAGCCTTTTACTTATTACTCATGGTGCTGATGATGATATAAGTATTATAAATATTATTGGTTTTATACTGCTTATTATAAGTGGTAGTTATATAATTGTTGATGCTAAAAATAATAAAGATGAATAAAATGAATAACTATAATAAAGTAAATGCTATTCTAGTAGCAGTAATTATTGTTAATACTATTATTTTAGTAATTAATAATAATCTTCGTAATAAACTAGAAGATTATAAAGCTTATTATAATGCTTCTGAAGCTTTATTTGAAGAAATAGAGGATTATAATGAAAACCTCTTTGATACAGATAAAGCAGTTGATTATTATAATGCTAGACTTCCCATTTCCAAATAAATATAAAGTTCTGTTACTAGTACGGTCTGTGAAGATAGTACTAGTTTAATTATTAATCTTATTAATGTAATTATGAGTAAAACTTTTAAAGATTTTGATAGTGAAGGACGTTTTAAAGGTGTATATCTTAGTAAGTATTTAACTGATGAAGAAAAGACTAAAGTAAGACGTTTTGCTAAACTAGATTGTGATTTAGATAAATAATATATTAGTGTTAATAAACAATATTATAAAACATTTTAAATTAAAGAATTATGAAAAGTTTTGAAACAGTGAGTGCTGAACTCAAGAAAGTTAAAGCTAACAATGTAGTAACTACTACAGTTCGTAACGTTAATGTAACTGATATGACTACTTGGCAAAGAGTATCTATTACTCTTAATACCCCAGTTAAAGGTTATGTTGCTGATGAAGAAGGTAATTATTCTGAGGGAGAAATAAATGTTATATTTGTTTCTTCATTTAGTGTTATTGCTGCTTTCCGCAATAATCCTAAGACTGCATTTGCTGGTAATTATATTGCTGAACATCCTAATTGTTTGCAAGTACTTCTTAGTGGTGCTAAGATTGAGATTGTTCAGGAAGCTGTTACTGAGGGTCAAGAGTATATCAATCCTTGGTCTAGTAATCCTACACCTACTCCAGTAGAGCATGATAGTTACTATAATCACATTACTAATATTATGGAACTTAGTGATGTATCTGTAGAGCTATTGAAGGAGTTGGCTCGTATGATTATGTTCGGATAGTAATTATAAGTAGTAGTGCTAGAAATAGTACTACTACTATTTATTAATTTAATTTAATAAGGAGAACTTATTATGTGTACAAGATATTATTTTGTGAGCAGTAGACTTAAAGAACGTGCTGATGGAAGTCTTATGATTTCTACTAGTAAAGGTCTTAGTCACGCTAAGAGAATTGCTAAGTTTAGATTTAAGACTTATGGTTATAAAGGTAGAATAGTTAATATTCATCCTTTTAATGTTAAGACTGCTAGTATTGCTTGAAATAATAGTTAATCTAGCCGCCCCGTAGAAGATATAATAGATTAAATTCATTATCTTTGCATTGTAATTAATAATAACAGTTATGATACAAGATAATGAATTTGATTATAATGCTCAAGATATTGACGCATTCTGTACTAGTCATGATATTGATGATTATGACTTATTTGGTGAAATCATGGTTGGTGATGATGCTAACTATGATGAACTTAGTGATAATATATTATACGAGTAATTAAAACATAAAAGTATTATGAAAGAAAAAGAATTATCAGCTAATGATAAAAGACGTAGAACTACGTTACGTAAAAAGAGTATTGAAGAATTAGTAAATATTATTCTTCGTAAAGACGATGTTGAACGTAGACTTAATAAGTCTGTTGATACATTCAAGAAACTTCAAGTTACTAATGAAAAGAGAATTGAAATTCTTAAAGATTCTCTTGATAAGAGTGAGGAGATTCAAAGTAATCAAGAAAAAACTATTGCTGCTCTTAATGCAACAATAGATAATAAAGATAAGCATATCGCTACTCTTGAAGAGCACAATAAAGCTCTTTATGGTAGAATTGATTCTCTTGAGAAAACTATTAGAGTACGCAATAAAGAAGCACGTATATTATTTGCTACTATTGTTGCTCTTATAATTAGTGTTATTATTCTATTTTTCATATAAATAAATCTGGTGTTTTACAAGTGTGTAAAAACGTATTCATAAATTTATTCAGAGTATATACCACTATTGCTTGTGAAAGTAGTAGTGGTTTTTTTAATGTTTAATAAATACAATTATGAAAGAAAATGTTATAACTGGTATTGTAATTGCTGGTAATATATATAATATTATGCCTAGTGGAGTTAAATGTCCACAATGTGCTGTAAAAGACCTTTGTCTTAAAGGTAAATTAGGTAGTAAAGTGCAGTTCGACTGCGCTAGTGTTCATCTTGAAAAGCAAGTTAATATGAATAAAGATAATAAACTTCCTGATCCTCCAAGTACTATTACTCTTAGTGATGATGTACTTGATGATATTTATTCTGATATGCAGGCTGACCAGACAATTATGCTTGAACAGTCCGGTCTTTATGAGTAAATTCGATTTTTATGTAATTTCCTAGGTTTTACAGCTCTCAATTAATTTAGTTGATAAATTTATCGGCAAATTAATTTGAGGGCTTTATATTGCAAAATAAAATATTAAATAAAATGATAATTGTAACTCAAGCTCAACTTAGGAATAAAGACACTGAAGCTATAATACTTTACGTAATGAAATTAAAGCTAGTTTTAATACTAATGCTATTGATTACTTTACTATAAGTGCTATAGCTGAAATTCTATATAATAAATTTAAACATAAGAACCATGATATAATATATCATACAACTGTTTCTTATGACGGTATTAATAAACCATTTAAAATAAGAATTAATTATGCCAACAAATAGAAATAATAATGAACCAGGTAAAGCGTTTGCTGTTGGTACTAAGATTGAGTATAATGGTAAATCATATGAAGTAATCGAAAGCAACTCTTGTGTTGATTGTTCTATTGCTAGTATTTATTCTAGTAGTAATATATCTGGTGGTATAGATATTGGTAGTACTTTATTTAGAGATAAAAGAATTAATATATTTGGTGAATGTTCAAGTCTTAAAAGACCTGATACTAAATCTGTAGTATTTATAGAAATTCCTAAAGATGATTCTAAAGATAATTCTAAATATGAATATTATAAGATTTCACCTTTATGGGTATATAATAATCCTGCTCAATTAAGACCTATAGAACTTGTTTTACCTAAAGGTCATGAAATTGACGTAGAATCTAGTGATTTAGCTAAAGGAATTATAAGATTTAAGAATAAATGGTTATCTCTTGAACAATTATATAGATTAGCTAGAGAAAGTCATTATCTTACTAATCGTAGTGCTATTAAAGAGTTTAGTGATGGTAAGTTAGTTGCTTTAGCTAATCTTATGGATATTGTTAGGTATTTTAATGGTGATTGGAATTATGATTTTACTAAAGGAGATACAGGTTATATGATTGTTTATGACACTACTATGACAGAACCACGTTATATTGTTTGTAAATTTAATAGTGTTACTAAATCATATTATGGCAATCATATATTTAAAAATGAAGCTGACGCACAATATGTAATAGATAATCCTAATTTTAGAGACATTTTAGATAATATATTTAAAGTATGAGTTTGTATAAATATAATATAACTGTTAAAGTTGATGATGAAGATGATAAGTATAATGAAATGACTATAAGACTTGGTATTAAAACTGCTATTCAACGTCATTTACGTTTTGCTAGTCTTCATCATAATAGTAATGTTAACATAGAAAGAGATTTTAAAGTATAAAATTATGGGTGACGAAGATTTATATGTAGGTAATGTTAGAAACTATTATAATACTAGTCATATAATGTTTCCTGAAAATGGTGGTGGTATGCAATGTTGTAATGATAGTTTTCCTGATGGTAAAACTCAACGTAGAGAAAGTAGACGTAGAGCTATTAGAAGAAGAAAGGGTAGATTATAATGTTATGTAAAACTTGTATTTATGATGACGATAGAAGTCATTGTGAAGTGCCTAACTTTAGAGATGTTGTAGAGTGTACTGTTTATGCTCCTAAAGAACATAATAAAGGTTATATTGTTCCATACAATTTTCCTCTTAATACTAGAAAAGGTTTTAGAACCATATATTATCTTATGAAATTAAGTCAGCATGATATGGTTACGGTAATTAAAGATATAATTGCTGTTAGACATGCTGGTATTAATTTCATACTTAATATATGTGATAAATTAGAAAAGGAAAATGATTGTATGCTAACTTCTCTACGGGGAGGCTAGAGTAATTAAGTTCTGCTAAGTGTAGTAATACGGCTTATGGTGCGAAACCAAGCAGAACTTCCATTGAATGTAGTGTTCAAGTAGATGATTTATTTATTAATTAAACTTTTTGTAAAATGTCAAAGAAACATGATGAAAGAAAGGATTTAAAGTGTGTATCACGTATTGCAAAGATTGATGGTAATCGTATTATCATTCCAATTAATGCAGTTATTGGTATTCATACTTGGGGAAGAATTGATTTTCTTGTCCATTATTGTGGATATGTGATTAATCATGGTAGTAATACTATTAAGCCTTCTAATCTTAATTTTGAAGATGCTACTGTAAGTGCTAGAGAAGCTAAGAAGATTAAGAAAGAACATAAACTAACAAATAAGAAGAAATGAATGTAGATTATTCTAAGCTTAAATTTGTATTTAAGCCTAAAGCTTCTACTAAACGTAGAGCGCCAACTGTACTTCCTAATAAGAAGTTAACTAAACTAGTTCCTGGTCAAGTTATTCAAGATGAACAAGGTAATTTTACTGTTCGTATTAAGTACTTTGATTATATTAATAGACTTACCAAAGATACTAATATAAGTGATGTAGGTAAAGATGGAGTAACTCTTCCTTTTACTGAAGATTCTTATGATTTAACTAAATGTGAACGTATATTCACTAGAGTTGGTCAAAGGAATAGACAATACATTAGTTTACTTCTTAGTGAAAGTGATAGAATATTCAAGAAAGCAGACCCTAATCGTTATGTACCTTTTTGTCATAACTGGATTTGTTCTTGTTGGATTGTTAGAATTGATGGTAAACTTTATGCTAAATTCAATAGAATTTTAACTCTAGTTGGTCATGATTATAATGTTAAACATTTAATAAATGATGAGGAGGATATATAATGAGTAATGTTGATGAATTTACTATAAATACTCCTAATAAAAATAGAGCTAAAAAGTTTACTTTTACTGATGACCAAACAAAAGCTTATAATGGACTTATTAAGTTTATTAATGAACCTTATAATCCTAAAGATTTTAAGCGTGCTTTGATTGGTCCTGGTGGTACTGGTAAAACTTTTCTTCTTAAAGCTTTACTTCAAGATTGTAACATACCATTCTCTGAAATAGGATTAAGTGCTCCAAGCCATAAAGCTTGTAGAGTTCTTAAAAATAGTATTAGAGGTACTCATTGTAATGTTAATACTATTCAATCTGATTTTGGTTTTAAACCTAATTATGATATTGAAAAGTTTGATATTAACAATGTTACTTTTGCTTCTTATGGTCGTATAAAGATTGAAGATTATCGTCTATATATAGTAGATGAAAGTTCTATGCTTAATCGTAGTCTTGTTACTTATATTGATAAGATGATGAAGAAGTATAGTATTAAACTTATACTATGTGGTGACGATGCCCAAATCCCGCCCGTAAATGAGAAATATAGTTACGCTTTTAAAGGTGTTACATCTTTCAGACTTACACAGATTGTACGACAAGATGAAGATAATCCTATAAGAACTCTTACTGAACTTCTTCGTGGTGATGTTTATAATGGAACTTTTAACTTCTTAAATTACATATCTCGTAATCGTAGTAAATTTGATAATACTATGACTAAAGGATTTGTAGTTTGTAATTCTGCTCAATTTCAGCAAGAAGTTGTGAAACAATTTAGTGACGAATCAATTACTCGTAATACTGATTATGTCAAAGTTATATCTTATACTAATAAAGCTGTTTCTAATTGGAATAAATTTATTAGAGAAAGTATAATTAAAGATAGTGAAAAATCTGTTATTACTAAGAATGATTTGATTACTTCTTATGTCACTATTGTAGACCAATTTAATGATGCAATTATTCAGAATAGTGAAGATTATATTGTAAAAGAGATAGCTAACTATACTCATCCACAATATGAGCTTAAAGGTTTCATGGTTAAATTTCAAGCGGTATTTGGTGGTCAAGTTACTTCTCCATTATTTATTATAGACCATAGAGATAAGTATACTATGGCTATGTATTGTAAGATTGCTGATGATTTAATTCAACAAGCTAAGAATGCTCGTAGAGATATTCGTGCTACTAAGTGGAAAGCTTATTATAAGTTTAAAGAATCTTGTCTTCTTCTTGTTAATATTGGTAGACCTGATGGTTCTATTCTTTATTATAGAGATTTAGATTATGGTTTTGCTATTAGTAATCATAAGTCTCAAGGCTCAACTTACAATGTAAGCATGGTAGATGTTATGGATATTGTTTATGATAAGTATGGTAGACCTTACCCTAACGCTAGTGATATTAATAAGCGTCTTTATGTTGCTGTTAGTAGAGCTAAAGAAAAAGTGTATTTGAGATATGGATATTGATAATAATAGCTTTGTTAGACTAGTTCGAGTTCTTAAACAAAAAGAACAAGATGTAGCTAGAATTAAAGATACTATATCAAATGGTATTCTTGATGAAAATGATTTGAACCTTGGTGATACTGTAAAGTTAACCAAAAAAGATAATAGTCGTACTGTTATCGGTACTCTCTTAGATGCTACTATTGTTATTATTGATGATAATTATCATAAAGGTGTTGTTGTTCGTCCCGATTATGTTTACGAAAGTGTTGAGTTTTCGCTGGCAGAATGGAACATCGAAGTGATACCAAATTCATCAGATGACAATTTTGTTGAGTTTTAAGCGATTTGAATAGTTTAGTCGATTAATTAATCACGAAAATTATTTGATGCGCTAAAATCGAAAATTAAAATATTAAATAAAATGTGTAATACAATTAATATTCCTTCTTTTAAAGAACGTGTACAATGTTACATTAATAAAGAAGATGAAATAAAGAAAGATTATCAGAATCGTATGAATGCTCTTAACGACGCAGCAACTGCTGATATTCTTGCTAATTGTCCTATTAAAGTTGGTGATGTTTATGTAACTGAATCTAATAATGCTTGGGGTGTTAAACGTCAGTATTATAAAGTTGCTAAACTTGAAGCTAGCGTTGATGGTACAGTTATTGTTTATGGTTACAAACGTAAACTAGATAAAACTTGGGGCAAACGTGATAATATATTCATGTTTATTGCTTCTATATATGATAATTATGCTGTTAAGCATTATGAGAAAGTAGAAGATTATGTTGAACCTAGTAAAGATTAATTAATTATGAAAAGAAGTGATTCATTTTAGATACTAAGTAATTATGATTCCTAAAGTGTGTAATGATTGTCCTTTAGGTATGTTTAATACTAAGTGCAAATGTCTTGATGGTGTTGGTAATCCAATGTCTGGTATAATTATTGTTGTACCAAATGTTGATTACAATGCTTATAAGAATAAAGGAATGACTTTTAGTAAGTATGTGGAAATAGTAAAGGAAACTATCACATCTCTTACGGGGGGTCTAGAACAACTAGACCCTTATATTGTTCCTCTTATTCGTTGTAAGCTTGATGAACGTTGTCCTGTAAATCAATATATAGCTAATAGATGTATGCTTCATACATTTGCTGATATTAGAATTAATAATATCAAGAAGATAATGCTTCTTGGTAATGCTGCTACTAATTTTGGTTTTGATATTACTAAAGGTAAAGATAAACTATATTATATAGCTCCTTATGTTTACAGTACAAATTACTCTCCTTTTATTAAGTTTATAGATGATAATAAATACGATGAATTTCGTAATCGTCTAGTTAAATGTCTTACTGCTAGTAAAGATAATAATTATAATGGAATGGAAATAATTAAATTGATAAATGATTCATAGTTTAGCTGTAGACTTAGAAGTATTTGAGAATATGATTTCATTTACTTTTGTAGATGTTAGAGATTATCTTGATAAATTTGCAGATTGTAAAGGTGCTTTAACTGATACTTTAACAGTTGAAGAAATTAAATCTAGACTTGATAGTGTAAAGAGTTGGATATTTTATGTTACTGATACAGATGATTCACAGATGTTAGAGTTGATAGACTTCTTTGAGAAGATGCGTCCTATAACTAAAGATGATGGTACTGTAGACAGATATGATTTATTTGGCTATAACAATCAAGCTTATGATGATATGATGACTAGAGCTTTCCTTATGTATTGGAATCGTTTTGATACTAGTAAACAACTTTGTTCATTTCTTAAAGAAGTGAATAATAAACTAATATCTCTACAAGATGATAAAGATGCTTTATGGAATGACCCTTTACTTAATGTTATTCGTAAGTATAGATTACCTTATGTAACTGTTGATTTGTTTAAAGTTTATGCTCTTAATTCTGCTGGAGTAAATGTAGATAAAGATACTGGTGAACGTAAGAAGTATGGTAAAAGTTTAAAGCAAGTTAGTATTAATCTTAAATGGTATAATCTTCTTGATTTTAAACTACCTCCAATAGATGATGAAGAAGGTGATGCATATAGGAAAAAAGATGAATATAAAGGCATGACAAATGAACAATTAAATCATTTGTTTGTTGCTGACTTTGATAGGTATCTTATGCCTAAATATATAAAGCCTATGCTTCATTATAATAAGAATGATGTATTTCTTGTTTGTGAGATAGCTAGACAAAAGCCTGATGAGATTAAACTTAGATATAGTCTAGGTCATGCTTTTAAACTTAATCTTCTATGTAGTGCTAGAAGTAACATTGCTGATAAACTTCTTAATAAGTTCTATTCTGAACGTAGTGGACTTAAAGAAGATGCTTTTAAAAATCTTCGTACTCAACGAACTGCTTTATCATTTAAACGTATTATATTTCCTCATATTAAGTTTAAGACTAAACAACTTCAAGATTTACTTGAAGAAATGAAGAAAGTTGTAATATATAGAACTAATAAAGATAGTTTTGTACGTGAAATAGATTTTTATGGTACAACATACACTCTAGCTACTGGAGGTATTCATACTCAAGATAAGCCTGTAATACTTAAAAGTACTAATAAATATGTTTATGTTCATCATGATTATACATCCTACTACCCGAGTATAATGATTAGTTATGAAGTAGTACCTGAACATCTTAATACTAAGGTGTTTGTAAACATGGTAGATTATTTTAAACAGACGCGTGTTAAGTGTAAACATACTAAGGATGAAGATGGTTTTGTAGTTCCTGGTGTACATAATAGTCTAGCAGCTGAAGCATTAAAGATTGTAATCAATGCTATTTATGGTAAATATGGTTATGAAAATTATTGGCTTTATGATAGACTTGCACAAATGAGAGTTACTATTAATGGTCAGTTAATGACAATGACTCTTTGTGAATCTCTTGAACTTGCTGGAATACATGTTGTTAGTGCTAATACAGATGGTATCGTTATAAAGCTTCCTTATGATAAAATTGATGTTTATAATCAAATTTGTAAGGAATGGAATGAGACTAATAGAATGTCTGCTGATGATGAACATTATAAGATGCTTGTTAGTCTTAATGTAAATAACTATTTTGATATTCAAAGTAACGATAAACTTGAGTATAAAGGTTCTCTTGACCCAAAGCAGTATATCAAAGACCTTAAAAAAGGTTATGATATGCCTATTGTAGCTACTGCTGTATTTGAGTACTTTGCTCATGGTGTATCTGTAATGGAAACTCTTTGTAATCATAAAGATGTTCTTGATTTTTGTAAAACTCAAAATGTTGGTAAACAATTTGAAGTTGTTTATGAAAAAGTAGTAGATGGAAAACGTGTTGAAGTTCGTAGTCAACCTCATGTTCGTTTCTATGTATCTACTAGAGGAGTTGTGATTATGAAAGAGCATAAACTTACTGGTAAACGTAGTGTACTAGCTAGTGGAAAGCCAGTTCAAATTCTTAATTTACTTGACGATAAAGATATTAGTGAGCGTAATATAGATTATGCTTATTATTATGAAGAAGCTTATAAGATTATTAATCCTATTAAGCTTGGAATAAGTCCTAATCAGAAAGGTAATGCAAAGAATAAAACTCTTAGTGGAAAAGCTCTATTAAAGAAGAACTTTGGTATGTATAATAGTTTATTTGATAATGAAGAAGAATAATGACAGAAGAACAAGTTTATTTAAATGCTGTTGATGTTTGGAGATTAAATAAAGGAATAGGTACTTTTGTAATACCTGCTCCTTTTGATGCTCTAAGACCTCTGCTTTATATTCTTCCACAACTTTACAATAAGTCTCCTACGACTAGTGTTGTTATTATTGTGAAAGATTTTGCAGATAGAAGTAGTATTGAAAGTTATTTAACTACTTTGAACAATGAAGTATGGAATAATTCTTTTCGTACTGTAATACATAATGGAAGTCTTAGGATTTTAACTACTGAATATGCTGCTGAACATATTAATGATTATAGTCCTTTACTGACTATAATTTATAATCCTAGTATATTTCATTTTGTACATATAGCTATGATAGAAAAGTCTAAGTTTAAGCTAGTAATTCTTAGTAAACTACTAGATAATAAAACTATGGATGATTTCTATACTGTTGCTCCTAGTATTGGTAACTTTAGTCAAAATGTTATTGATGAAGTTAGAACTAACCGCCCCGTAAAAGAGTGTTTGGTAGGGTTAACTATAACACCTGATACCGAACTAGATAAAGAAATGACCTATTATAATAGGGAAATTTCTACTGCTCTAGCTATATTTGGTAACTTTGATAATATTAAGTATGCTAGATTGGGAAATAGTGCTACTAATTGTTCTAGTATGATGATATGTGATGCTATTGCTCGTACTAATGGTTGGGATAATCATTTAGATATGTCTTCAGAATTTAATAGAGACATAGATAAACTATATAGTCCTTCTGCTATTAAAGAACGTGCTGATAGTATTTACAATATTATTAGAGAACGTAGTACTAAACTTGCTAGTTCTAAAGATAAACTTAGTTATATCTTAGATATAGTCAATGATAATTTAGACAAGAACATACTCATTATAAACAAGTATGGTGAATTTGCTAATCTTGTTACTGATTATCTTAATGATAAATTTGGTAAAAGGATTTGTGCTAATTGCCATGATAAAGTAGATAATGTTCCTGCTGTAGATGATTATGGAAATCCTATTCTTATAAAGAGTGGTCCAAAAAAAGGTCAACCTAAACTTCTAGGTGTTATTGCTCAAAAGAAACTTGCACAGAAACTTATGAATAGCCATAAGATAAATGTAATTTCTTGTGGTGCGTCACCTGACAAGTCTTTAGATGTTGATATTGATTTGGTTATAATCACTTCTCCGTTATGTGATACTATTGAGAGCTATTTCTATAGGCTTTCTAAGGTTCATTTCAGTAATGAGGTACTATTATATACCTTATTCTATAGAAGCACGTTAGAGGAGAAAAAACTAGAAGATAGGAGTGTTCCAGCCAATCATACAATAATTAACGATTTTGATAGAAATGTTAAAGTTGATAATAATAATGCTTATTGTATTGTTGATTAAGAAAAAGTTCTTATCTTTGCAGCAGAAATTAGAAAACGAACTAATAAGCTCTTTGAAATAATGAATGATACTAAAGATGAAAATGGTAGCAATCGTAGTTTGATTGTTAGACAAGATGATGTTAATACTGGTATTCATGTTCTAAATCTTCTTGATGAGAAACAACTTGCTAATGCAGAAGTATTTCTAAAGAAGATTATTGCTACAGAAAAAGGCGGTGTTAAGAGCGTAAATGAAGGTCTTGCTATTCTTATGAGAGCACAAGATTTAAGATTACCTTTTAGTACTTGTATAGAACATATCCATGTAATTAATGGTAAAACCGGTGTTGATGTTCATATCGTCAAAGCGTTGTTGTCAAGGGCAGGTATAGTCTGGGAAACTACTAAAGATTATGTACCTCAGTATAAGTATACTGATGGCAATAATGTTTATGATGAGACACTACTTCCACAGTATTGTGTTAAATGTCGTACCAAAGCAGAAGCTGAAAGTAAAACAGACGATGAAATAGTTGGTGTTTATCCTCTTAAATATTATAAAGATTTAAAAGGTAGAATATACAACGAATTTCAAATTAACGAACAATGTATTAAGTGCATTAATCTACCACAAGCTATGAAAGTAGCTCAAGAAGGTAAGTTTCCTGTTATTAGAACTCAGGCTACTCCTACAGATTATGTTACTGAATATAAGTTTACTAGGTTTAAGAGAATATATGGTAAAGTAGTTGAAACTCATGCTGTAGGACATTTCTCTTATACAGAAGCTAATACGGCTGACTTATTTACTAAAGATACTTTTAAGAAATATACTCGTATCATGATTGGACATCGTGCTTTTATGTATGGTGCTCGTGATATAGCTAGTGATATTCTTATGGGTGTTATGTCAGACGATGAATTATCCGAAGTCTTTGCCAATTCAGTTCCTAATGATGAAGACTTTGTAAATATTGGAGAAATTTCTAATGGTGAAGTTTCTCCAGAGTAAGGAACAATTTAGTGTGTAAATAGTATTATACTATATAATTATTTTATTAACAATTTAAATATTTAAAGTTATGAAGATTAACGGTTTATCATTCGGTATTTCAGCAGTTGCAAGTGGTGTTAAGAGTAGTGTAGTTAATGCTGAGCCTCAGCTTATTGTTGCTACTACTAAGGGTGGTTTTGCTATCACAGGTTCTGTATCTAAGGCTCTTGGTTTGCAGCCTGGTGATAACATTATGTTTGCTAATAACATCGCTGATGTTGAAGCACTTGTAATGGCTAAGGAAAATGCCGATTTGTTGGAGTATGCTAAGAATAATGGTTTCGACCTTGAAACTTCTGAGGGTGTAGAAGCTTGTATTAAGTCTCTTACTGTTTGGTATATTGCTAAGGGTGTTCCTATGTTTAAGAAGGATGGTTCAGAAGCTACTGTAGCTGTTCGTCTTACTAAGGAAGAGAAGAAGAAGCTTTATGATGAGAATGTTGATGCTATCATTGCTGCTAATCGTGCTCAGCTCATTGCTGCTTACAACCTTAATGAGGATGCTACAGATGATGAGATTAAGGAGCATTATACAGTTGATGAAATGCAAAGTCCACAGACTCAGGCATTCAGTGGTTGTAAGCTTGCTGCTAGTGGTAATGCAGTTGGTACTGGTTTGAAGCTTAACTTCTCTGATACAAACAACTGGGAGCAGCTTAAAGCTGATATGGAAGATAAGACTGCTTTGAAGCGTGTATTCTCTGTTGATGTTAAGGCTGGTGAGACAGGTAAGTTCAACGATGGTCATAAGATTGTTGATGTTATCTATTATCCTCTTGGTGAGTACACTGATGAGAAGCCTGCTCGTGTAGCTGCTAATAAGACTGCTGAACCTGCTGAGTAATTAGTTCATTCATTAGATATTCATTCGCTTTTTTATTATAGGGAACTGAGCAAATCAGTTCCCTTTTTTAATCAATTAATATAAACGTTTAAAACTTAATTAAGTTATGACAGATGTAACAAAAGAAGCAGCAGCAGTTGCAAATGGTGCTGTAAAGAAGAATCGTAGAGGTATTAGTAATAACACAGTAGCTGCTGCTCGTCTTAAATTTCATGAGAAAGACGCTAGCCCAGCTAATGGTTTATTCATGGCTCATCTTGATTCTGTAAGTGTAGAGTGGTCTCAGAGTGGAGAAGGTAATTCTTTTGCCGGTCTTAAGATGCCTCGTCTTGTGGTTACTTTCGCTAGTAATCATGATAATGTTAAGGAACGTCGTTATGTTACTAAGACTTTCTTCCCAGTTGAGAGTAATGTTGATACTATTCCTAATGGTAAGAATGCTTGGCAAGTAGATGCTCTTCTTAATTGGACAAAGCATCTTCTTGATGTATTCTATCTTAAAGGTCGTGAACTGACTCCTGAAGAGGAAGATGCTCTTACTCTTACATTTGAAGATTATACTGAAGATGAGAATGGCAATTTGGAGTATAATGCAGTAGATGCACAGGATGTTCTTAATGGTTATCGTCACATCTTTGAGAATGTTGCTGCTATGCTTAATGGTCAATTTAATCTTGCTGATGATGCTACTGCTAAGCCTTGCTTTAAGGATGGTAATGGTAAACCTATTTCTTGTTGGATTAAGTTGCTTCGTGCTACTCGTAATCGTAAAGGTGATTGGGTAGATGTTGATAAGAGCAAAGATTTGCAGTTTACTTCATTTGTTGGTTCTGGTGCTATTGAGCTAGTTAAGATGAAGGAAGGAAAGATTCTTCCTCCTGTTATTCTTGCTATCGATAAGGTTAAGGAAAGTATTACTCCTAAACAGACTAATAAGACTCCTACTGTTGGTGTTCCTGGTATTCCTGGTATGCCTGGTATGACTGGTGGTGCTGTAGTTCCTCCTGTTGGTGGTGAGTTTGCTGGTGGTGCTCCTGCTGGTGCCGGATTTGACCCAACTGCTACAGATGACCTTCCATTCTAAGTAGACAAGTGAAGAGTTATCTCTTTGCCTACTAATTCTCAACTAAAGTTTAATGTTCTAAGGGGTAACGATGGTAGTAATACTGTTGTTGCCCCTAATTTTTTATCAATATGAAACGTAATGCTAACACAAGTAAACTTACAAAAGCTTTTATAGAATCTAGAGTAAGTCAAGAAGAAATTGTAAGTAAATACTTAGATATACCATTAGAAGTAGTTAGAGATTGTGTTGAACATAATCATCTTATTACTTCTGTATTTCGTAATGATGATACTGATGGTAGTATGGGTATTGCATACAATGCCAAGGGTAGACTTAAAGTTCGTGATTTTGGTGGTGCTGGTTTCTTTGATGATGTGTATGGTGTAGTAGCTTACGTACTAAGTATTGTATATGAAAGACCAATTAGTACAAATAATAAACAAGATTTTTATTTTGTACTAAGTCATATTTATAGAACGTTTTCATATCAAATAGATAATCGTGTTAATGATTATGATGTAGACGAATCTATAAAGAATGCTCTCGTTAAAGCTCGTAATAAAAAAGCTATTATTGAAATTGTTCCTCGTAGTTGGAATCGTCAAGATAAAGCTATATGGGCTAAATTAAATGTAGATTTGAATTATCTTAATACTCATTTTGTTATTCCAGTTGAGCAATATTATATTGATAGAGTAACTAATCCTACTCCTAAATATAAAGATGCTAAAAATGACCCTTGTTATGCTTATATGCTTGGTCGTAATAAATCTGGAGTATATCTTATTAAACTATATTTTCCATTACGTGATAGAACTAAGGAATTAAAGTTTGTAACTAATTGTAATGTACTTGAAGGTCTTCCTAATCTAGAAAGAGAAGATTATGATTATATTATTATAACTAAGTCTAGTAAAGATAGATTAAGTTTAGGTAGTCATCTAAGCAAACATATCTTCTACGGGGCGGATGGAAAAACTCTTAATATTGGAGTTGTTAATCTTCCTAGTGAAAATTATAGACTTAAAGCTAATGAATATACTTGGCTTAGAAAAAGACTTAATAATGAAGGTATGATTGTTAGTCTTCTAGATTTTGATAGGACTGGACGTGATGGTGCTGATTATCTTTTAGAAACTTATGGCATTCCTTATCTTTTTATTACTCGTGGAGAATTTGGACTTGAGAATTATGAGTGTAAAGATTTTGCTGATTTACATGATAAATTCAATAATGATGAAATAGATACTTTTATTAAAGAAACTATTAGATATGTCGAAATCCGATACAGAAAAAATAAGAGTGATACCGATGCCTATTTCAAAAGATTATCAGACTGTGATTTGCCATACTGAGAAAGCTGGTAATAAAATCAAATCACAAACTCGTATTCTTATGACTTGGATAAGTGATAAAGAAGAAGCTCTACTTGATAAAGGTAGAGCTATTTCTATAACTAGAGGTGGTATTACTTTTGACCTTGATAAAGACAATATATTTTCGTATGGAGAAGTAGATTTTCATGATGGTACTGAAGATTATGATGCTTTAAATGAATTAATTCCTTTTAAAGATGTTGTTCATATTCCTTTTAATTACGATTATGATACTCATACTTGTAAAACTCCTACAAAAATGTATCAAACTAGAGAAACTGATGATATTGGTGCTATGGCTCAATATGCTCATGGTCGTCTAGGTAAACCAGATAAAGTTGTAATATTCAGATTAATAGCTAAACGATGGTAAGATTTCCAAAAGCTTATACTATGGTAATAGATGAACAAGTTAAAGCTATGGCTATAAAAGATATTAGTACTTGTGGTGCTGATGAATTTGTTGCTAAAGCTTGTGTTCGTCTTGATTGTTCTCGTATTAAAGATGATATGAGAATGATGCAAACTATTGGTACTCCTTATCAATATGAAGTTAGTCGTACTCTATATGGAATTAATTATGCTCTTGAACAAGCGTGGATTGATGAAAATAAAAGAGACGAATATGTTTCTAAACTTGTAGCTTTACATAAACGTAATCTTAAATATGAAGAAGATAATCCTCCTATCGTATATGATAAGAAGAAAGGTTTAAAGAAGACTACTCGTACTACTAGAAAGAAAGCTAAAGAAGGAACTCTTGAAGGTTTTGAAAAACCTAAGAAAGAGAAAACTCAAAGTGCTGCTCAGTTAAATGCTCAAGCTAGAGCTAAACTTATTAGTAAACTTAAAATTAATATATGATACTATTTAAAAGAAATGCTAAAGGCGACCCTATTTCATGGAGTATTCATGAATGGGGTCAAGATAATGAGTATATAGTTCATTATGGTGTTGTAGGAGGGCATAAACATAGTGAAATAATTAAAGCTAAACTTAGTAGAGGTAATGAAATAGAGTCTCGTATTAAAGCTAAGCGTAAAGAAGGATATAAAGAAGCTTCTGAACTTAAAGATAATGCTCCTTTAAACATAGAAGGTGATATTAATCTTCTTAACTTTCTTAATACTTATCTTCCAAAGAATAATACTACTGATGAAGGTTTTGTTCTTCCAATGCTTGCAAAAGTACTTAAAGATAACAAACCTTTTGATAAACGTAGTTACTTAGGTCAGTATAAAATTAATGGAGTTAGATGTATTGTTGGTGCTGAACAAACTAATGATATGTTTAATCCTGTTAGACTTACTTATCGTTCTAGAGAAGGTACTGATTGGACTTCTAAACTTACTTGGATGGATGAAGTAATTCTTCCAGCTATTAAAGATGATTTGCTTGATGCTATGATTGAAGAAGGAGCTTGCCTTGATGGTGAACTTTATATTCCTGGTTATAAAGTAAATGATATTAATAGTTTTGTTAAGAATGAAAAGCTTCCTCAACATCTACTTCTTCAATATTGGTGTTATGATATTGCTATTGATAATATGAGTTATGAAGCTAGACGTAAGTTTAAGATTGATAACATAAGTAGACTATGTTATACTTTTGATACTTACGAACAGCATCTTAATAACAAGAGTAAACTTGTATTATTACCTGATATTAATATCAATAATATTTATGATGCTACAAGATTCAGAGATAAGTTTATTAGTCTTGGTTTTGAAGGTCTTATTGTTCGTGATATTAATTCTGCTTATCAATTTGGTGCTCGTAATTTAGCTATGCTTAAATACAAACGAGTTGATGATGCTAAGTTCAAAATTGTTGATGTTGTTCCTGAAGGAGTTAGAACTAATCTTTGTAAGTTTATTCTACAAAACGACATTAATGATGAACTGTTTGAAGCTACTGGTAATTTTGACCATTCAAGACAAGAATATATTCTTAAACATAAAGAAGATTTTATTGGTAAACTTGCAACTTGTGAGTTTCGTGAAAGGTCGGGTGTTAAGAACGTGCCCTTCCATTGCAAGTTAGTTAATATTCAAAAGTAGATACAATAATGAATTTAAACGCTTATGATAATGTAAAAGAAGAATTAGATAAACATAAAACTTGGTATTCTCCAAAGTTTAAAAGATTATATAGTCGAGAAATAAAGTTTAGAATGTTCTATAAGTTTATGAAACGATGGAATGAAACGATTAAACGAGATGATTATTTTCTAACTGTTAGCATGAATAATGTTGATGGCAGATTTAGTATAACTAATAAAGATAATTATAGTAGATTAAAGTTTTCTATTCCTAAAGAAGTTATTGAAGATTCTATTCTTAATACTATGACTGTAGATGCTAATATTGAAGTTAAACTTGTTGATGCTCAACCTGATGGTGAAGTGTATCAGTTGAACATATAACATTAAATTGCTAGAGCCGCCCCGTAGAAGATGTGGCAGATTTCCACTTTACTTCGTGCGTGAGCGGCTTTATTATACTCGCTTATTAGTTATTCATATAACTAAATTTAATTCGTTAGAAACAAAATTAAAATATTAAATAACTTAATAATATGACTAATGAAGATTACAATAGTGGTTGGTTTGGTTGTTTAGTACTTATTGTACCTTATATAATAATAGGAGCTTTAATGTTTCTTTATTATGCTGTTCGCAATCATGCAATTTAAAATATTTATTGTAAAACATTTTAAAATATACAACTTATGACTAAAAGTAAAGTAGGTGCTGAACCTAAGAAACAAAGAATTAGACATGCTGTTACTAAAAGCGAAGGTATCCATGAAGGTATTCATCGTGATGAGTATGGATATTATGATAGTAGTTATCACTGCTATTGTTTTGCTTATGGTTATTTCTTTCATAGAGGAATATCATTAGCAGTTAAACTTACTCCTTATTATATTAAAAATAATTGGTGTATAGAAAATAAACTTATAAATATTAATTAATTAATTAGTTATGACAGAAAGTGATTTAAAGTATTGGAAAGCGGTGCTTAATGGAGTAGTTCCAGAGCATCTTGTAACTCCTGAAGTTGTTGCATTACGTGACCAACAAAACAAAATGCTTAGTCTTATGGCTAAGAAGAATGCTGATTATGGTAATGCTTTTAATAAAGGTTGTGATAAACTAGGCTATAGATATGGTCTAGCTAGAATGTATGATAAAGCTAATCGTTTGGTTCATCTTATTGAAGATGATTTTCAAGGTTATAGTAATCCTAATGTTGAAGATGAAAGTATGTTTGATACTATTCAAGATTTAGGTAATTATTGTAATATGTTATTAGCTTGGCAAGCTAGCAATAATGGACATGAACCTACCATACCTTCTACGGGACGGGTAGAGACAGTTTTCATTGATATTTCTAATCTTGTTAAAACAGATAAACTTATTCTTATCGAAGAAACCAGTAAGAAAGATGTAACTAATGAAATTATATCTGCTTATGGTTTTGAACATCTTTGTAAAGATAAAGATGGATATGTATATAATTTATCTGCTGATGATAAAGAAATTCCTGTTACTAGTGAACATAAAGAGAATATAGTTGCTATATCTCACGAAGATTATGAAGCTGGAAAAGATTTTGTTAAACGTAAAAAGTAAATAATTATGATTAAAGTTGTAAATCCTAGTGTTGAAGTTTGGAAACAAGAAGGTTATGCACTTGATGCTATTTTTAAACATATAGCTAGATGTGCTCGTGTTTGCTATCAAAGTACTCCTAAAAATAAAGATGAAAATGCTTATGATTTTCTTCTTAGAACTATCTTTAAAGGACATGATTTCTTCAATCTCACTAAGGTTAATCCTAAGAATCCATATGAACGAATACTTGCTCCAAATGCTTATGGTGATGTAGATTTAACAAGTCTTCATTTAAGTTGTTGTGAACATGCTACAGTTCATCTTAAATTTCCTACTTTCATGCCTAGAGCTGCTGCTATGTGGGAAGGGGTATATGAGCATAATAAATATAGTAGAACTAATAATCATGACGGTTATCTTTATGTTACTACAAATCTTAGAGTAATAATAGAAAATTATGCTATTGACACTCTTGAGTTTATAGATACAACTTCTAATTGTCCTTACTATATGCCAAGAACTACTGTTTGTTTTATAACAGATATTGGTGCTAGTCGTGAACTTAATCGTCATAGAGTTAATAGTATTAGTGAAGAAAGTACTAGATTTTGTGCTTATGATAAAGGTAAATTTGGTAATGGAATAACTGTTGCTAAACTTCCTTGGATTCCAGATGTTGATTCTACTGATGGAGGTCATGATTATACAGAAGGTTTCTTTAATGATAATGAAATCTATAATAATGGTATAATTCAAGACCAATATGCTGAAACTTGGACTGCTGTTGATTGGTTCCTTTATGGTCTTCAAATTTGCGATTTAGTTTATCGTAAAACTCGTGAACTTGGTTGGACTGCACAACAAGCTAGAGAAATTCTTCCTCTTAATACTAAGACACAAGTAGTTCATACTGCTTTTGTTGATGATTGGGAGCATTGGATTGCTTTACGTAGTAATCAAGTTAGTGGTAAAGTTCATCCTATGATGGGTGAATTAGCTAAACAATTAATTCAACAAGTATATCCTGAATAATCATGTGGATAAGTATATTAAATTATAATATAGGACAAATTGAAGTTACTGATGTAACTGATGATTTCGCAGAAAACAAAACTGCTACTGATGATAACGAAAGAGCTGTAGATTGGCTTAAATCAAACGGTTTTTGTTCTGATGAAGTTGGTTATATGTTAACTGATGAATGTCCTTTGTGTGTAGTAAATAATGTAGAAACTCATTTAAACTTATAAAATTATGGAAAAGACAATTAATGAAGTTAAGAAGAATGCAAAGACTTTAGAGAATGATATTCTCAAGTTGATTAGTGATTTTGAAGTAGCTAATCCTGAAGTTGAAGTTCGTGTTACTGTAGGTCGTAATTATGCTACTGTTGAAGATGGTAAAATTACTCATAGAGCAGATGTAGATTTAACTATTAAATAATTAAATAATATGGCTAGAAGTATTTTTGATATTGATAGAGAATTATATTCTCTTTATGATGAGATCGAACAAGCAGGTGGAGAAATAACTCCAGAAATGGAAGAAAAGCTTGAAATTAATGGTCAAGAAATGACTAATAAAGTTAAGAATATAACTAACTTTATTAATAAATTGAATGCTGATATTCTTGCTATTAAGTCTGAGACTGATAGACTTGCTAAACTCAAGAAATCTAAAGAGAATACAATTAAAGGTCTTACTAATCTTGTTCTCTTTGCTATTAAAAAGTATGGTACAGAAGATAAGAAAGGTAAGAAGTGGATTGATTGGGGTACTGGTAAAGTAACTATTCGTAAAAGCGAAACTGTTGAAGTTAATAGTAAGAAACTTGAAGCTATTAATGATATGCTTAAAGTAACTTTTGCTAATGGTATATATACCGGCACTCTTAACCAAAATTCTTCTGTAGATGAACAAGCATTACTTGATGCTATTGTAAATACAGCTAAAGATTCTGGTAATTATGAATGTAGTGAAATTGATATAGAAGACCTCGATGATGTTAATATTGAGGTTACTGTTCCAGTTAAACTTACAGACCTTCTCAAGGGTGATGGTTATCAGCTTATGACTAATATCGGAGCTGTTAATCGTGATGGTTGGAAATTTAAACCTAGTGTTGATAAGAAACTTATGAAAGTTAAAATCAAAGATGATGGTTGTGTTTCCAATATTGCTGAAGTTGTTGAAAATGATAATTTAACTATCAAATAACATGAGAGTTTCAGAACTAATACAAAAACTTAACAGTCTCCAAGAAACTAATGGAGACTGTCAAGTTATGGTTGATGATGTATATGCTACTAATGCAGAATATGATTCATCTTTAGCCATTATAAATATAACGTCTTATTAAAATAAATAGTAATATTATGCACAATGTATATTTAATTAAAACAGATATTAAAGTAAAAACTAATACATTTCTTAATATCAATATTTAGCAGAAGATTTATCTGATGCTACAAGTAGTGCTTCATACATTAAATATAACGGAAAAGAACTAAAGAAACATATAGTTAGTGTAGAAGTTCTTGTTTCAAATGTATTACGTGATACATGGAACATTAAGGATTTGAATCCTGACTATAAAGGTGAAGATGAAACATATACAGATGAAGATGGTAATCCTCTTCCTACTGTTGGTTAATATTTAATTTAATGTTTAACAATTTAATTAACGCTGAGTTATGAGTAAATTTAATCGTGGTGGTCTTCCTTGGGCTATCGGTAAAGATGTATCTGATTGTGTGACTGCACAAGATGTAATGAAGAAAGCAGGTCTTGATTGGTCTGTTCAAAAGTGTGAACTTGTAGGTAAAATGCCTTTTAGAATAGGCAGTAATAATGATTTAGGTGAAGATGCTTTTGTACATGACGGTAATATTTATCGTGAGTGTGCTAATGCTTATGCTACCTATCGTACAGATTGTAATTATCCTTTAGGTATAGTTAAAGATAAGTATGAAGTTGTTCAAAATATGGATGCTTTCAACTTCTTTAATAATGCTATTGGTGAAGGTAAAGCAATTTGGGATAAAGCTGCTTGTCTTAATATGGGAGAGAAAGTATATGTTAGTGCTAAACTTCCAGTACAAACTTCTGTAAGTAAAGATGATGTTATAGATAACTATCTTGTGTTTAGTAATGGACATGATGGTGGTTCGTCTGTAGATATTATGATTACTCCTGTTCGTGTTATTTGTACTAATATGCTTAATGGAGCATTAGATAAAGCTTCTTGTCATATCAGACTTAGACATACTAAGTCTATAAAAGAGAAACTTGAACTTGGTGCTCAAGTACTTAAAGTTGCTTGTTCTCATGCTTTAGATGCTCAAGAACTTTATCGTCATCTTACTACTATTAAAATGAGTGATGAAGAAGTTTATAAGTATCTTTGTGAATTGCAACTTACTCCTGCTGAGATTGAACGAATTAATCAGTACGACCCTAATAAAGGTTATGCTAGACTTGTTGCTCGTGATTATAGACTTCTTGAAGCAGTTGAAATATCTTCTCGTAAAGCTAATCAACTTTATAATATGATGGATTACTATAATGATGGTATCGGTCAGAAAGATATTTGTGGTACTGCTTGGGGTGCATATAATGCTGTAACTGGTTTCTATTGTAATGTTGCTAATCTTGAAGGTGAGAAACGTATGAATAGTCTTGTTTGGGGTAGTGCTAATAATAATATGAATAAAGCACTTAATGCTGTTGTAGCTTATGCAAGTTAATTTTAATAGAAAAGAAAATCAATTTAAAGTACCTCATTACAAAGTTGGTGATGAGGTACTAGCTTTTAGTCATATTAGTGGTAAATTCTTTGTTGGTACAGTTAATGCTGTAAATAGTTATGCTGATACTAACCAAAGTGTTGTAAATTACACTATTATGATTGATGAAACTAAAGGTGTTCCTAATGTTCCAGAAGCTTTAGTATTTGATAATAAAGATGATGCTAGAGAATGGGTAAAAGCATTAGATATGGAGCTATATAACTTTTGATACAATTCTTTACGGGGAGGATAGAGCAACTACTAGTGTTAGAATACTAGAAGTAGCTAAAGCCGCCCCGTAGAAGATGTTAGTGGTTAAACTATCGTTAAACTACTTATTATTAGTAGTAATACTGATGATAATGTTTATCTTTGTAGTGATAATCATAGCAACTAACATTAATATGCTGTATTATATATTATATAGGTACGTTGTAACATATTGAGTGTTAGTTTATTAAACATTATTTAACGCTAAAAAATGTAGGTTGTTGTGATAGCAACCTACTTTTTTTGTATATTTGCACAAGCGTTGATGATGTATATAATACTTATGGTACTATGATTACTTTTATAAATTATAAAACAATTATGGCTGAAGCAACAGGTAAAGCTAGAACTAAAATAGATGGTAAACTACAAGATGTAGAAACTATTTATGATATGTTTAAAGGAGCAGGAACATATTTTGCTCCTGAAATAGCCGTACATTGTTCTAAAACTGCAATTCAAGTAGCTTATTATATTTATAAGAAACTTAGTCAAAATCAAACTAGTTTTAGAATAGTTACAAAAGAAGTAATTAAATCCGGTTTAGTTAATGCTAAAACTCCAGATAGAGTTAGAGATGCAATTAAAGAATTAATTAAAGCTGGTGTTATGATTGCTTGGAAAGATATAGAAGGTATTGATGAATATAATTTTGATATTGATTCTAAATATTATCTATTAAATCCTCTTGTTATTAGACGATGTAGTACTAATGCTTTTAAACGTAATTGTGAAACTACTAAAGATAGATTCAATAATAGTAAACAATTATGGATAAATGAATATGATGCTATAGTTTATAATTTTGATACTAATGTATTACAAATAACATATAATTAAATTATGAGTCAATTAAGTAATCGTATAGCAGATGCAATGATTAATTATGCAAATGCTTTTAAAGACACTCCTGACAACAGAGAGTTAGCTGAAAAAGAACTTAAAGAAGCTCTTCGTACAGCTATTGATTTTGTTCCAGTTAAGATTTGGCTTGACCCTAAAGTTAAAGCACAAATTCCAGAGTATGCTCATTATATGAGTGAAGGTGATAAAGACGGTCACGCTTATGGACATGCTACAGATGCTTGTTGTGATGTAATTGCAACTAGTGTTGAGATTACAGAAGATGGTCGTGTTAAGTGTGGAACAGGTATTCACGTTGCTACTGAATATCGTGATTCACTTACTTTACGTCCTAATTCACGTATTACTAAGATGGGTTACGTAATACCTAATTCTCCTTGTACTGGTGATGAAAGTTATCGTGGAGAATTTTTTGTTGTATTCCGTTCCATTATAACTAATGCAAAACCTATTGAAGTTGGTGATGTTATTGGTCAACTTGAGATTCCTCATCATAGACAAATTTGTTTTGAAACAGTTGAGAACCTTGAAGACCTTGGCATAACTGATAGAGGTGATGGTGGATTTGGTTCTACCGCAAAGAAATAATTAATAATTTAAATAGTAAACAATATGAAAAAGTGGGTATCAGAAATGATTAAGCAGCACGCACATACTGCTATCGAAGTTAACAATGTGGCTAAGTTTATCGAAAATGCTAAGAATAGTGATAAAGTTAATAAAGTAACTTTTGCTAATCTTGCTTTGCTTCTCAGAGATTTGAAGAATACTGCAAAGACTTATGAGACTATTCTTAACAATGAAGGAGTTCATTTTGCTCCTGATGGTTCTTATTATGAAAAAGTAGCTGAGATAAATGAAAAGAAAAATCCTGATAATAACGACTAAGAATTGTCTTGGTTGTTCTATAGTGATAAATAACATTCAAACAGTTATTGCTAAATCATCTAAAGAAATAGCTCTTGAAATTAAAGATTTTGCAGAGCTTCCTAAAAGACTTATTCATAAGTATAAAGCTTATGATTATCCTACTACAATATTTCTTGAAGATGATGAAGTAACATTTAAATTTGTTGGAAGTACTCATGTGAACTGTATACAGAGGTATATAGATTTGTATTTGAAATAAATACTGAAAATTTTTCTTCTGTTATTGCTGCTAGTGCTTATGAAAGTACTAGCAGTTTTTAATTTAAAATTATTATGAATCCAAATTATAATAAACATAAGAATATAGCCATACTTATACTTGCTGTTATAGCTGCCGGACTTGGTGCTTGTAGTTACAATAAAGTTTCTAATAATAAACCTGTAAATATAGATAGTTGTGGAATTAATGATGATTTCTATGAAATTAATGATGTTGATTCTACAAATGATGAATATAATACAGATAGTGTTATTTATCTTGATAATAATGGTAATATAATTAAAGCTCCTTTTAAATAAGTTGAGCTATATGGCACATCCTACATTTTGAAATCCTCTGTACGAGGGTGATTCTAATCTCCTGAATAATTATTCAGCCGTAACATCAAAGTAGCTTAGAAGTCATTTAAAGTGTAATTTATTTAATAACTATTCTTACTTGACAGTCTTATTTCAGCTCCAGGCATACGAGTTTAATCTATGCCAAACTTAGTGGGAAACTCCCACAATTACATAATAAATGATTTCTAAGCAACTTACATATCAATGTCGATTAATCATACTACTTTAATTATTTAACCGCTTACGAAAGAAATTAAAATATTACTTATGTTTTTGATATTTGCATTCCATGTTATAAGATTTTATAATTTAACATTAGCAGCAGTGGCTGCATAAACATCATTATTATTATGAGTAGCTTGTCCGTGAGGATGAGTTACTCTTTTTTTTATTCATTAGTAGCGACACACTACGACACATTAAACGAAAAAAGCTAGACAGTCATCACGACTATCTAGCTCAGAACCTTTATAAATATCACCTTAAACAACATTTAAAATCCTATAACCATTTATTTTAGCAAGTAGTTTAAAACTTATAGCATTTGTTACTCTAGCAGGATTCGAACCTGCTCTGACAGAACCAAAATCTGTAGTGCTACCATTACACCATAGAGCAATAAAGTTTCGCATACATCTGTAGTAATTTCATGGCAAAACAGGAAAACCTTTATCTGTTGCAAAGATACTATTAATATTAATATCTCCAACAGATAAAGGTCTTATTTAATTCTTATTAGTAGAAGTATCACTATCGATTCCTTCTACGGGGCGGATTTAATCATTTACATTAGTAGGTATTATACCAAGTATATTGTCTCCTAATTTATAGTAACTGTTACTCTTATCAAGACCAGCAATATTACTATAAGCTCTATAGATAGGTATCTGTCTAGTAGTAAGAACATAAAGTTTATTCTCTTTAGCATATCTACCACTACTATAATCCCAGTTATAATCATCACCAGCTATAAGTCCTTCTGCTATAATATTCATAGCTTTAAGAACATCACTAGGCATAGTCTGAGCTGCAATAGGAGAACTATATAACTTCTTACCTTCAGTTATAACAAATGGAGGAGTATACATCATAACTTGAGTTGCAAGACTGTCTGCCTCATAAATAAGAAGATTTCCTAAAGTACTATTTTCAAGTTCGTTATCGTCCCAAATAGCATGAGCAGCAAGAGCCATAGCAATAGCAGCTACTGAACCAGCAACATTACCCATAGCTCTAAGTATTGCAGCACGTTGATAACGAGGTAACATATTCCAGTTTGTATTGAAGTTTGTAGCCATATCTACATAACCTATAAACAACTTTTGAAGAGTTTGTAATGCACCAAGTTGAGTACCATTAATTTCTCTATCTGCTTTAATCTTATCTAAAGGCATTGAAAGGAAATCCATAAGAGCAGGACCACAACCTAATGTAAAAGCTCCACGTTCTTCATTGAAATAACCTTGTCTTCTATAATGTTTAAGAATACCAGGATATATATGTTTATGATATTGCATAGCAAGACTACCCCACCAATGCTTTTCAAGTTGTGCAGCACCAAGTTTATCATATACACCATGTATCTCTTTATTGACACTAATAACTTTACCTTTAAACTCACCAAGAATCTTATAAGCATCAGAAACTTCTTTATCTGCACTAAGTGCATCAAGTTCTGCAAGTTTACTACCTTCTTTGAAAGTTAGTTTACCATCTTTTAAATCAAGATTTTCAATAAGAGTACTATTTTTTTCAAAATCAGCAGTTGCAGTCTTTTCAAGTTCTTTCTTTACTTTAACAAATTCTTTTTGCATCTTATTAGGAAGAGTTCTAGCAAATTCAGTAGTAAAATCTTTACGACCAAAAACAAACTCTTTAAGTTTATTAGCATCTTCTTTTATACTACCAACATAGTTATTAAACTTAGCTTCAAATTCAGTACCTTCAATAATACGCTTTAGAGCTTTCTCATGGCAATCAGCAATATATTCATATTTACTCATAGCACGATACTTGATTTTACCTCTATTTTCAGCATCAACTACAGGTACAAGTCTATTACTATACATAAGACTAAACATAGCAGCATTTTGCATAAAATGTTCACCTATAGCATTAGGAGAATAAAGAGCATTTCTAAGCTTTTCAAAAGCAGTACCTGCATCAAGATGATTACCATCACTAATACCAGCAAGTTGGTCAAAGTCAATAACATTCATTTCTTTAACTATAGCACTAGCTAATGTTGAAGCTTTATCTTTACCAAGGTCGTTAATAAAACTCCATGAATTGTGCATCCATAAAGCTTTACCACGAGCATAATCTTTAGCTCCAATAAATTCTTTAGCTATCCACTCACCTGCTAAACCTGATTCACCAACAGTAACGTTACCGATACCACCAGTAATATTAAGCATCATAAATTTAGCACTAGTAAAAGATTGAAGAAGACTACTAACTTTAGTAAAGTTAGCATTACTTTCTTTAAATTGATTATAGATAATTCTACGAATCCAATTCTCATATTGACCTTGAAGTCTTTCATCTTTTTGAGTAAGATAACGAGTTTCACCTCTAGCACCTCTTTGATGGTCTTTCTTTAGATTACTCCAACCTACATTCTTTTGATATACTTCCATTCTATCAAGCATTTCTTTACCGTAATAAAGCATATACTTATTATCTTGTATAGCATTAAAATGAGCAGCTTTAGTAATAAAGTTTGAAAGTACAGTACGATAATCTCTATTAAGTAAAGCACGATGAATTTCTTTATTCTTCTTCAATGCTTCTTCCATACGTTTATTATAAGCTGTAAGTGCAGCATTATATTCTTCATCATCAGCATAAGATATACGCTGTGGCTTAGTCTTTTTAATATTCTCTATATTAACAGAATCTTTATTTCTAAGTTGTTCCATTAACATAGGCATATCAATAGCTTTATCATCAGCATAATCTATATGATAGAAAGGGTCTCTACCATTCTGAAGTTTATCACTATAACCAAGGAACTCTAGGAATTGTTTTCCCCACCATTTTGCATCATGCTCTGCACCTTTACTCATAGAAGGAAGATAACCTCTACCTATAAAACGTTTTGCAGATTCAGTTTGAGCAAGGTTATTAAGAGTCTCTTGAATATATCCCATAAGCTTTTGTTGATGAGCATTAAGAACAACTTCTGAATCATAAGTTTTATCATCAGTTTTCTTATAATTATCAACATAACCTACACCTTCTTTATAATTTGGATTTCTATATGCAGCTTTAGGAGCAAGTTCAGTTTGAGCATAACCAGCATTCCATTCACCGTTTGCAACAGCAGGTATAATTTGAGTTTTTTTCCATATTACAGTAGGTTCCATTCTATGAGTATAAGGATTAAATACATGATTTCTATCATACCATTTCTTAAATTCAGCATCACCTTTTGCTCTTTGCTTTTTAAGTTCAGCTTCATAATAAGGAGTATTGACAGTCTCAAGATTATTATGTATAGTACGATAAGCTTCAGTTCTTTCGTCCATTTGTTTATGAAGTTGTTCAGCTTTCTTTTTATCTTTTGTCTTGAGGTATTTATCCATATCTACTTTAAGAGTACCATAGATATAACGATTAGGTATTCTATCTTTAGTTTCATCATAAACTATATTACCTGAATCATCAGTAACAACTTGATATTTATCATCGAGTTTTGGAATACCCATTTTATTAACTCGTTCCCAAGCTTTATAATACTTAGCTCCTTTAGCTTTAGCTCGTTCTTCTTCTAGATTAAATGCTTCTTTATTGTAATTATCTAAATCGACAAAACGAGTAACAAAATAAGCAATAGACTTACCATTAGTACTATCTTCTGTTTTCTTCATACCAGCAAATAAAGGTTGATAAGCTTGATAAAGTTTATCAAGTTCTTCCTCAGTAAGTTCTGAAGTAGCAACATGTTTAGTAGCAATGTCATAATGTGGAGCAAGTATTTCATTAACTTGTTTCACTATTTGCTGATATTCTTTATTTGGAACACCATTAGCTGCAAGTCTTTTATAAACTTCAGCAGGATAAACAACATCATCTTCAGGACCATTACTAATAAGAATACGGTCATTTTCCATACCATATTTTGTATTATTAAAACGTTTCTGAGCTTCTTCTTGAATAGCAGCTTGTTGTTCTTCAGTAAATATAGTACCATCTAAGCGACCAAATTCATCATAAGGATTTACATTAGTTGCTTTAAGCTTTCTAAGATATACTTTAAACTTACTATTATTTTCACCCTTATAACCCATAGTTTTATATGCTTCGTGTATAGCTTCTTGAATACTTGGGTCAACTGTCCACTTAGCATTAGTAGCAAGCCAAGCTTTTGCAGCTTTATATTCTTTATTCATTTCAAGCTGAGAAGCAGGAATACTAATTCTACCAGATGGGTCTCTAGCTTCAGCAGTTTCAACAATATCAAGCATACGTTTTAGTTGGTCTTCAAAACCTTTACGAACTTTACTATCATTATACTTATTACGAATATCATTAATAGTTCTGAGATATTTGTCAAGAGCTTTACAATCATCAGCATTATTTATTCTAGCTTTATAGTATCTTTCTTTATCAACAATTTCACCAGTTGAAGGATTCATACCAGGATAACCCATGATAAAACTTTCTTTAGGTTCACCATTATCTAAATCATATTCAGAACGAATATCATTAAGATGATACCAAAGATTCTTTAATTCAGTTTCTTTTTCAGGACTAAGTGTACCATCAGTTCTACTGGCATTAATTTCATCAATCATAGCTTTTGTCTTAATATACTCTTCAAGTATAGGTCTATGATTTCTATAAAGTTCATCTTGAGCATCATAAAGTTCTTTATAATAACTATCAACAAACTTACGATTTACATGGTCTAATAAAAACTTATCAAGTTTATGCTTAGCTTCAATGTAAGCTTCAGGATTATTAATTATATCTGATTTAGCATTACGTTCATCTTGTCTAAGTTTATTTAAATCATTTTCAAAATTATCATTATAAGGACGAATAAATCTACCATCAGCATCAATAATATCATCAAATGATAAATTAACACCAGCAGCTTTTGCATCAGCAAATATTTTATCTATCTCCTTATTGAAAATATCTACAGTTCTTCTAGCTTGAAGTTTTTTAGCTCTAATATCAGACATTACATTCTTAGTAAGTACTTGTATAAAAGCATTACCAGAATCCTGTAAATCACCAACCCAAGCATCAAACCAACTAGTAGAATGGAAACCATCAAATACACTAATAAGATTATTTTGAATTTGAGGATTATCACTAAGCTTTGCAAGATAATCATTAGCAAACAACTTTTCAGCTTGTTCAATAATAGAAGTATCTGTAAGTTGTTTAATTGCATTTTGAAGTCTTTCTACATAAGCTATAGTATTATCACTATCTACAGATTTATCAACTTTAACTGAAGTAATATTACCATATTTACTAATTAAAGCTCTAGCATCAAGAAGAGTCTTTAAATATCTTCTTCTTTCAGCAGGATTGTTTCTAATAATATCTATAGTACGAGCATCATTTACAGATAAGAAATGATCATTATCTTCAACAAACTGATTAAGTTGTTGAGTAATGTCACTAACTTTATCTTCAACATAAGTTGTTATGTTATAATAAACATCTTCAGCTTGAGATTGGAACTCATTACGTGTAGCATTAAAACCTTTAGCTGAAAGATTATTTACTTTTTTACGAGCAGAATAATCACCTTCGTGACTTCTACGATTCATATCATTATAAGCATCAATAGAGAAATCAAGAACGCTAGCACCAAGCTTAGAATTAGTATTTAAAGTAGCATTAGGTTTACCTTTTGATTTAACTCTTACAAAGTAAGTGTTATAAGGCACATTAATACCTAAATCTTTAGCTCTTTCTACTTCAGATTTTCTAGGAGCTCTAAACTCAAATATTTCATCAACTTCATTAGTAACTTCTTTACCATCTTCTATAGTAACATAAGTTCCTTTAATGTGTTGAGGATTACCAAATACAGTACCAATCGATTTACTTCTTAAATAAAAACTCTGAATAGCAAATTCTTTACCATTACTTTCAGGATATTTATTAAGAATTTCATTAATAGTAAACTTAGCAGAAGCTTCTTGATACTTACTAGGATTATTAATATCAAAAGCATTAGCGTTTTTAAGTTTAAGATGTTTAATATTAAACTTATAAGCTTGAGCCATTTCATTAAGGTCATCCATAGTAGGAGTATCACCTTTCTCTAATCTATTAATATAATCAATATAAAAACCTTCACTTCTATAACCTTTAGTGTTTTCTCTATTAAGACTTACTTCGCCAGTTTCATTTTCGTCAAGTTTGGTAATAGGATAAGCATATATTTTATCGTTATTTTCAACGATTTTATAAAGTCTAGCTTTATATTCTTTACCTACTTTTTCATTAAGATGAACATAATGATTTGCATAAAAGTCATCATTAGTATTTGATTCATTAATAAAACCATACTTAGCGGCAAGTGCTCTTTGAGACTTTAAATTATTATATTCAGCAAGAGCTGTTTTAAGTTCTACATTAAGCGATTTAATTTCATTATCATCATCAGTAGTTTCTATGTCACGTCTAAGATTAACAATCTTTTCTCCAACAATACTAATATCAGATAAATCAAATACAAAAAGATTGTTTGGTTTCTTGAACTTACTTAATTCAGAAACATAAGTACCATTTCTACGAACATTCTTAACTGTCTTATGATAGATAAAATTACTATCACTATGAGAACGAACATAACGTTCAGCAACATCATAAGTTCCAGCAAAATTATTAAACTCATCAACTATATAACTAATAGCAGATTTACCACCAAACAAATCAGCATTTCTAAGAGCATCATTTGTAATAACTTTACTAATACCATTACGTCTCATCTTGAAATTCTCAACAGCAAAAGCATATTTAATCATATCAATAGCTGCAAGTTTAACAAGAGGATTATCACTATTAGCTGCTTGGTCGAATAACATATAGGCAGTTTCTACATCAGTAGTATCATCTTTGAATTGAATACTTTGCTTAGATTGACCAGTAGTATTATATTCATATTGATTGAACAAGTTTACTTTAAGCAAACCAAATATACCAGCATCTTCAGATTTACTTTGAAGATAAGCAACCTTTTGAGCAGGAGTAAGCTTAATAAAAGCTTCTACTTCAGAAGGAGTTGGTCTATTAATATATTCACAATCAAAGTTAAACTGAGGTTTAGCATTATATCCAAAGATTCTTTGACGTTCAGCAATAGTATCACTTTCATTATCAAAACCGTAAGTTAATGTACCATCTTGTTCAGCAAATACTTTACTACTATACATTACTGGAGCAACATGATTATATATACTACTAAGAATATATTGTTGAAAATCATTATATTCTTTCTCGTTAATATTACGACTTCTATCACTAAAAGTATTTTCAAGACTATAAACAAGATTCTTAAAACTATCAGTCTGAGTATCAAACAACATACTATTAATACTACTAGATGTAGCAGTAGCATACTTTAAGAAGCAATGAAGAGAAGGATATTTAGATTGACTATCATTATGTTTATCCATCATATAACTTCTAATATCTACAACTTTATTACCAGCAGCATTTTTAGTAAGAAGACCAGGATAAATAGCTTCAAGGAAAGACATTTCGTTATCTTTATCTTTAACAGAAAGAACATTTTCTATATTAGCGTTTTCTCCATTAACAATTTCTTGAATATCAGTAAATACTTTATTAGTAGCAAAAAGAGTTTGCTTAGCACCAAATCTATCAGGATTACAAACACGAGCTAAAGAACTAATACCTTGAGCTAAACGATTAATATCATTATAAGCAAAAAGTATAGACATATCATATATCATATCTTCTACGGGGCGGCTCTCCTTTTGATTAAGTCTATTAGCTAATTCTTTATAATTAAGAATAACTCTATTGTTAGAAGTAAGACTATATTCTGTACTAAGAGCAGTATTTACTTTGTCTATTACAGTTTTAATATTGTCATCTTCTGTTACTCCAATATTCATTTCAATAGCTAATTTTTTAATAGCATTATGAATAGGTTTAGAAGTATCTTCAGCATAAATAGATTTATTAGCATTATACTCTTCTACAATACGACTAATAGCAGGCTGCATAATAAATGCAATAGTTGTGTCATAATTACTACCAATATCAGGAAGAGTTTTATATACTGCAAAAGTAAAGTCATTTACATTTGGAATAGCACCTTCCTTAACAGCATCAAGAATATGAGCAGTAGTTTGAGAAGTATATGCAGTAAGAATACGACTATCTACATTTTTATTATCATTGGTCCAACCGATAGTAGTATGAGTTACAAGATAATCACCTGTTTCATAATCAGTGGTAACATTATCTTCACCAAATCTATCTATAAGTTCTTTAGCATCATACTTATCTTTATCATAAGAAATTGTTACTTCATAATCACTATTGATAGTAGGTTGAACAGTATTACAAACAGAAACAAAAGTATCACGAGTAACACTAAATGCTTTAAGTTTAGCACCACTCATAACATCTTCTTGATAATCAGCTTGGTCAAGGAAGTCATAAGAACTTCTAGCGTTACGTATTTTCTTAACTACAGGATTAATAACTTTATCACGTGCATTAATAATATCATCAAAATTAGAACGTGACAAGTTCTCCTCAAGAGATATATCATCTTTGAGAATATCAATCATGTCATCAAGAATACGATTATTACGAGCGTTACGAGTATTAGCATCTTCTACATTTTGAGCTAAATATTCATTATAACTCATAATACCAAGTTTTTTAGCAGCTTTATTAAACTTATCAATTCTAGCTTGAAGAATCTCTTTAGCTTTATCAGACTTAAAAGCTTTTTTATCAATATATTCATTACTAATAGAATCAACCATATCTTCATGTACTGAAATGAAATTTTTATCAGCATCATCAAGAGTAGTTTTATTAACACGAATATAATCAGCTACATATTGAAGTTGTTTAAGATAACTATCTTTTGTAAGTTTACCAGTTTCTGGATTCTTTTCAGCAAAGTCTTCAAAATCTATATGAGCATGTTTTACAAGCGTTTTAGTTTCATCAGATAAAGCGTCATAAGCTTGAGTTTCTTCTTCAGCTAATTCTTTACGAGACTTTTCAAATTGTTCATCTATTTCTTTATTAAGTTTTTCAAAAGCTTCTCTAACTGACTTATCTTTAATCTTATCAGCTTTCTCAAGATGTCTATTTACATAATTAGCATAATCATAAATATCAAGTTCATCAGAATAACTTTGTTTACGAATATTACCATGCTTATCTACATAACTACTATATTGAATACCATATACAGAGTCAATATCAAAGTCAGAACCAGTTTGAGAAACCCAATCATCAGGAACAACAATAGTAGAACCTTGAGCATCATCAAGTAAACCAATTACTTTCATTACACAAACAGATTGCTTACCTTCAGTTGGAATACGATAACCAATAAGAGTGTCAAGATGTGCAGCTTGAAGTTCTTTAAGAAGGTCGTCTTTACTCTTTTTATAACTACCATCAGCATTCTTAGCAAAACCAAAATTACTAGCAGGAAGCATTATTTCAACATAACGTTCACCTTCTGGATGTTCTTTAGTTACAGGATGATAACGAAGAGTTTTAGATATAGTCAATCCGTTCTTTTGATATACAGGAATAACTATATCTTTATCATCTTTTTTATGTTTAATAGTTCTTTCTCCTACTTTTTTCCAACCTTTTCCAAGCTTGTTTAAAGCATAAACTCCTCCGTCAGAAATACTTCCCCAAGTAGAAACATTTGCTCCATTAGGAATAGCGTTTCTTAAAGCAGTGTATAATTCATCTCGCTCTTCTTTAGTAGAAGGATTTACAACTTTACCATCTTGTTCAACTTTACCTATCTTTTCAGTAGTAGTTTTAAAATGAACAGAGTAATTGTTATCTTCTTTATCTTTTACTAATTCAAACCAACCTTTCTTCTTTCCTTTTATATAAATTCTTAAAGCTTTACTTTTATATCCAGGAGTTTTTTCTCTATCATAAACTTCAACATCAAATTTAGTTTTATCTATACCATCAAGATTAAATGGATTTTCTTTAGTATATTTCTTACTATTAAAACCAACATTAGTAATCTGAGCAGCATGGAAACCAGGAAGAGTTTGACGAGTAATAGCTCTATTAAATACAGATTGACTAACACTTTCAAGCTTAGTAATAGCGTTACTAAGAATCATAGGCATATTAGCATTAGGTCTTCCAGTAATAGGATTAACAGCTTGTTCAGCAAGAGTTACATAATCCATCATATTACTATCAAGACCTAAACGCATACACTCTTCTTTCAACTTATTAAAGAATGTATGATAATCTATATCTTTAATAGTTCCATCTGCTTCAAAAAGAATATTACCATTAGCGTCTCTAGGAATATTAAGTTCACTAGCAAGACTATTAAATGAATCTCTAATGTTAGCACTATAAAGTTTAAAAAACTCTTCTTTCTTTTCATAAAGACGACTATTAACTGGAATATTATCAACAATCTTCTTCATAATTTGAATACCAGCTTTATTTTCAGCATTCATATGTTGAGGAGTTTCTTGCTGAGTATAAAGATGATTATAATCATATTCTTCAACATAATCTTTAGCATGAGCATTAAAATCATCAATATGTTTTTGTGTTACTTCTCCAGTCTTACTATCAAAAATTTCAAGTACTCTAGCTTTACCAGCTTTACTTGTTTCTTCTGTATTAAGTTGGTCAATACCGTTATCTTTCATAAGATTATAAACTTGTTCTAGTTGAGTACCTTTTATAAATCTAGGTACAAGAACAAATTCAGCATTCTTAATTTGACGAGGTACAAATCTCTTAGAATACTTATCAAAATAATGGTCATAATAGAAGTTCTTTTGTACTTGTACAAAAGTATCAATATCACCAACACTAAGAGGTTCATCATTCTGAATCTTCTTAATAAGAGGAAGATATTCATTAAGTTTTCCTCTACCAGCAATACGACGAACCCATTCTTCAAAAGTAATATAAGATTGAGCATCGTTTACAGTAGTACCTTGATAACCACCTTTTCTTTGAACAACACCATTCTTAATAACAGGTTTACCATTTTCATATTGAATAGGACCACCTATTAAAGTTCTAGCTTGGTCAATAGTAAGACCAGCATTCTTTACAAGGTCTTTTACAAGACTACCATCTTCAGAAAGTTGTTTACCATCTTTATCAAATGTTGCAACTTTACATTCTTCAGAAGTTCTAATAGTATTCTTGATAGTTACACCTCTAAACTTATTACGTTGTGTAACATTAAGAGGATTTTTATAACTAACAAATTCAGCTTGAACTCCACTAGTATTAAGTTCGCTAAACGCAACATCTGTTATTTCATTAGCATAATCAGTAGTGTAATCAGCAAAACCATAAGGTACTCCACTAGCCTGGTCTTCCTTAGTACGTTTAAGAAGAGTTTGATTATCTTTATAGAACTTAGTATCACCTTCAAATAAGTCATTAAAGTTACCACACATAAGTCTATAATTAAGTACAAAATCAGCAACATTATCATCATTGATAATATTAGCAACATCTATACTTTTGAAAGTATCAAACTTTTCAACTTGTTGATTTACATAAGTAGTAATAAAATCGCTAATCATATTAGCAATCTCATCTTCTTGTTCTTTAGAAAGATTTACAGTAACTTCATCACCATTAGCAGTAAAGTGAATATAACCATCTATATCCGCCCCGTAAAGGGAAGGAAACATTTCTTTTAATAACTTCTCTGCTTTATTATCTACATTACCATCTTTATCAGTAAGTTCAAATCTATCATCATGGAATAGTCTACCAGTAAAAGTAAGAGCTTTACTAGTAGGATTCATTTCTACAAAATGTTTATGACCTTTACCTACTTCATAAACAGCATAAGCTCTTCTAGCACTTTCTTCATCGAATCCCCAATCACCTTTAAATTTAGGTTGGTCAGCAAGTTCAGGATTTTCGTTCTTTTGCCAACGAAGAATTTTACCAGTGCTATCAGTTTCAAACCATTGATTAATAGAATGAGCCATGTCTGTAAGTTCTTGTACAAACATGTTTCTATATTGTATATAAAGTGGATGATTAGTATTTATAACTCTATTTACTTTAGTATTACCAATCATACCTGTAACATTAGCTCTACGATTAATCTTAGATACTAAAGATTGATAAAGAGTAGGAGAAAATCTATCACTAACTTTAGTCTCATTCATACTAGAAATAAGAACAGGTTTAGCATCAGTAATATAATAAGCTCCATTACTATCTATATTAAGTGTTCCGTGAAGTTCATATTTATCTACTTTACCACTATCATCTGTATATTTATAACCAACAGCAATTTCAGAACCTGATTTATGATTTTTACCTTCAAGAATATTAAAAGGCATAATCTTTCTACGACCAATAGTTTTAGTAGTCAAATCGTGAACCATTTGATTATACTCTTTATTGGTAGTAAGATTAACAAACTTAGAAGTTTTTACTTCATTGTCTGCACGAGTTTCACTAGGAATTTCTGTATCAAGATAAGTTTCAATAGCTTGACTAACTTCTTTACTATTTTCTACATTAAAAAGATTACCATACCTTCCTCCTTTAGTTTTATATCTAGCAGCTCTAATAATAAAATTCTTAGGAGCATCAGAAGGAACACGCATAAAGTAATTAGCAAAATCAATATCATATTCATTTTTAGAAAGATAGTCAACTTCTGTATTTACAAAATTAGCAATAGCACTATAGATATAATCCATCTTACTCATACCAGAATAAAGTACATTCTGACCAGTATTAGGATTGCCAGCACCATTAAACAAACTAACATTAATCAAATCTTTAGCATATTCTGTAGGAACATACTTATCTCCAAGTTTACGGAAAAGACCAAATACTTTAATTTTTCCATCAACACCACGTTGCTCAAGAAGAATATTACTAAAATTATATTGATTACCTTTTTCTTTAGAATTAACACGAAACTTTTCATTACCGTATTGAATAAGAGCTTCAGGAGAAAGTTTACCTTCAGCATCAACAGACATTTCAGTACCATTAATAGCATTCATAAGATAAGTAATCATAGAACTATTAATAATATCAGAACTTTGATTACCAAGAACATTCTTAGAATTAAACTGAAGAGCAACAGTAGAATAAGCTTCTATATCAGTAGCAAAACTATTAGCAGCAGCTATAGCAGTAGCAGGAATAATTTCAGTATGTAATGGAACATAAGTTTCATTATCGTCATGTTCTTCTTTATTCCATTCTCTTTTATGTTCTTGCTCTTCACGAAGATTATCATTTGCTTTAGCAGAAGCATCACTAATATTTTTCAAATGAGCAAGAAGATTACTAGTATTAATATCAACATCAACACTGCCATTAGTTTTATTACCAATAAGATAATTTCTTACAGCATTGGCATCCATATCAGGATAATAAGCTTTAAGAGCTTTAGTTAAATTAGCAACAATATCAGCAAATGCAGCATTACGTCTAATCTCATTTTTAGCAGAAAGTTTATATCTTCTTTTAGCACTTTCTACAGCAGAACGAAATACTTCAATAGCATTTGGATCAACATTAAGTGTAGTATGCTTTACATTATTTTGAAAACTAAATATAAGAGATTGTCTTCTATTAGATTCTTTATTAGAAAGTACAGCTCTAACTGTACCATCAGATTCAGTTCTAGTTTCAGTCTTAGGCATAATAGTCTTTACAAATTGACTTCTAAATCTAATAGCAAAATCTCTATTAGTTTTTAAATCTTCGTAAAGTTTAATAAGACCAGACATCTCTTTATTCTGTTCAGCAATAGTCTTAATACTATTAATAAAACTAGTAATATTATCTCTACTTATTTTAGATATAATAGCAGCTGTTACTTTCTTACCATCAATAAAATCAATAGTACCAAGTTCATTACTTCTATCATAATTATATTTACCATCAACTTTATTAATATCATTAAGCTTAGGAATAGTGAAAAGTATCATACGAATATCTTCATCAATACCTTTCATAAAATTACTTCCCATACCACTGTTATCGTCCCATCTAGCAGTAGTACCATCTACATCAAATTCTTTATTAAAGTCAGCAAGTTCATCATTTTCGTTACCATTAAGAATAGATTCCATTTCACTATCTAAATCTACCTTCTCATCAATAGCTTCATCAGACTTAAAACGAAGCATACCTAGACGACTATCGCCAGCATAAATAGAATTAAAGAAAGAAACTTTATTAAGAATCATCTCTTTAACCATAGCATAAAAGTTTTTATCTTCTCTACTAGCATTAGCGAAAACATCATCTATTTTTTCAAAATTACCATCACTAGTAAAGCCAAGAATTTGATTAACTAAACTAAGTATTTCTTTATTAGTAAACTTCTGACCTTTATTTTCAAAGTACTTTTTAGCTACTTGAACTGCACCAAAAGATACAACTCTATTAGCATAAAAATTAGCATTGTTATTATCTTTATTAAATTTACCTTTAACTACATCATTAGCAAAGAAAGTAAGTATGTTATTACCTACAACTCTATTTGCCATAACTTTAGCTGTAGTACTAAGATAACCAAATCTAGTTACAACATCATTAAACTTAGATTTAGTAGTTTGAGCACCAACACTAAAATGTCTTGAATTATAAAATTCAAGAGCTTCTTGAGCAGCATCATTACCTAAACGGTAATCATCAAAATCTTTAGTAAATCCAGTCTTGGATTCAGGGTTATAAACTAATGTAGTTATAGCATTAAATTTAACTACATCATTACCACAAAGTTCTTTGAGACGGGTTCCAGTCTCAGTACCTAAAAAATCTTTAGGTGTAATAGGACAATTAGCCATAATTATATTATTTAATTAAACAATAAAGTTCTAGAGGATTTTAAATTCTCCTCTAGAACCATAAAATTTATTCTGTGAATAATCTATCGACAAGATATAGAAAACTCGCCACGCTCAACCATATCGAACATACGAGATTGTTCGTCCATTGGAAGTGCCCGGACTGCTGAGTATAACGAAGAAAAACTACCTAAAGTTTTATCATCAACACTACTACCCATATTAAGTAAATCATCAAGTTCATCTTCATTAACTGCATCATTACCTTCTGTAATATTTGTAATATTATCATCAGCAGGAACTTCTTCAGGAACTTCTTCAGGCTTAGTTTCATCTTCTTTAAATTCAAGAGTACCTTCAACAGGTGCTTTAGTTTCTTCTTTGACTTCAGTATTAGGAGCAACTTTATTTTCTTTGAATTTATTAGCAAGAATATTAAACTCTTTAGCTCTAAGAGATTCATCCCTAATTTCAATACCAAACAGTCTACTTATAAACTCCATAATCTTTTGCCAAAGACTACTAGTTTTACCTTTATGTTCACCTTCAACTCTAACAGAATTAAGATAATCCATAAGACCTTTAGAAGTAAGAGATTCTACAATGAACTCTTCAAGTTGAGTATCTGGTCTTGTACTAAACTTTTCAAACTGATATTCTTTAATATGAGTAAGATAACCACGAAGAGCATCTATATTAGTAGCTTTATTATCAAAGCGAGCATTAATCTCATCGAAAGTACTATCGTTAAGATTAGTTAAATCAGCATCAATAGCTTTAACAAAGTCATCATATATGGTTCTAAGCTTTTCTCTAAACTGCTTAGGATTTCTACTATTATTGATTTGACTATGTAGTTTTTCATGGATAAGAACACGAACTGCATCATCGCCAGCAGTATTAGCATCAACAGTTCTACTTAACCAATCATTACCTACAACTATTTCTTCATTTTCTGAATCATAGTAAGCTAAAGCATTTTTGTTTGCTTCATCGCTTTCTCTAAACTTTTGTATCTTATCGTCATCAAAGATAAAGTTTTCAGGGAATATAGCATCAGTTACTCTATTATATTTTTTAAGTTTAACTATTTTACTAAGAGAATCTTTAGATTTCTCACTAAGAAGATACTCAGCAATAGTTTCACCTTTATTAGCAATACTATCATTATTAATAATACTATTTATAGTATTACGTACAATAGTTTGTGGAGTATCAGTAGGAGTGTCTTCTACTACATCTTCTATGGGGCGGCTTTCAGAAGTATTAAATATATCAATTTGAAGAGTTTGATTACTACCTATTTTATCAACACCAACAGCTCGATAGTTAGAACTATTTTCTTGTTCCAAATCAACACGAACTAAATCATTGTCAATAAGGAATTGACTATAAGTACTATTATTAATATCAAAAGCATTCTTTCCATTGTATGCTGGAATATTAATATGAAAGCCTGTTTTATCTCTACTAATAAATTTATTTTTAGTAGGAAGATTAGTATTGTTATCTCCATTAAGAAGACTAGAACTTATATTAATTTTAGCACTAGCTTTAATATCTTCTATTAAATCAGATACATCATCAAACTTATAAAGCTTTCCATCTTTACGTTTAATTACATTTGGTGCAGCATTAGGGTCTTTAGCACTACGGGCAAAGAATGTATATTCGTTACCATTAGCTTTAAGAACTAAATTACCGTTATTCTGAACAACAATAGAATTGCCTAAAGATAAGATAGCATTACGTCTAAAATTAAATATATCATTAATAAACTCTTTAACTTCATTCCAATCATCAAGAGACTTAACGTTAGCAAGTCTTTCTTCTAATTGAGCAGTAACAGAATCTACTAAAGAATTAAGTATTCTATTTTCAGGAGCATTAACTTTCTCTCCATTGCGATAATAAGTATCTCCTATATAAACTCTAGGAAATGCTGCAACATAATCTATAGTACCATTAGTATTAGGAAGAGCTAAGAATGTTTGTCCACTAGCACTATTATAACCTGTATACTTTTGAGTACCTAGTCCTGAAACAGCTACATAACCGTTAGAAGTAGCACCTATATAAGCTTCACTACTATTACTAAGAACTTCTTTTATTGGACGAGCTACATCTTTAGAAGGTCTAGTTTTTCCATCAGGAGTAAGTTCTTTATTATGAGCACGAATTACTTCACCTTTAGAAAGAACATTAACTCTAGGAGTATAAACTCCAAATGCCACATTATAAGCAATATTAATTTCTTCTCTAAGTTTGTCATAATAAGTATCAATACTGTCAATAAGAATATCATTATATTCTCCAACAGCTACATTATTTGTAGGTTTTACTTGATAAGAATATCTCCAAAGTTTAGCAAGACCATTAAGAAGTTTCTCATAATTAGGATTTTCAACATCTCTAACATAATGATTACTAACTGCACGTTGTATTCCTTTATGAGAAGCAAAATCACCAACTAATTTCTTATATTCATCTTTAGATAATTTATCAAAAGCTGCTCTATAAACAATATCGTCAAGAGTGGAATAATCTATACCATCAATAGTATCTCTACTGAGAATATCTTTAATAAATTCTTTAACTGGACCATCAGGAGTATTATTATCTCCAGCAATAGTGTGCATCCAATCATCAGCAGGTCTAACATAAAGACCAGTACCATTATCAATACTAGCTAAAGCTTGCCAACCTATAGTAACACCATTATGTTTGTAAAGAAGAATAGTAGTATTAGTTTTATTCTTTTTACTAATTTCAGTTTCAAGAGCATCATTAGAATTAACTAATTTAAGTTCTTTCTGAGCAGCTTTAATACCATCTTCATCAGTTACTTCAGATAAGTCAAGTTTAACTGTAGTAATAAGACTTTGAGCACCAAGTTCTACACTACGAACATAACTACTCTTATGTACATTACGTAAGAAATCAGCTTTATCTATTTCTTCAACATCAGTTAAAACAAATTTATCTTTAGCAGCTTCACTAGTAAGATAATCTTTAAGAGAATTATAAAATATTTCAGGAGCACCAGTATATTTAGATTCTTGCTCTATATATCTAAGTATATCTTCAAGTCTACCATAGTATTTTCCATTACGCTGAACCATCTTTGTATTCTTAGCGTAAGTATTAAGAAAATCATCAGCAGCTTTAATAAATTCTCCAGTAAGATTATCAAGCTTCTGAGTTTCTACAGAAACAGTTTGAAGATACAAATCTGCAACAGAAGAACCAAACATAACTTTAGCCTCATTAGCATAATCATCTACATATTTATTAACTTCATCGCTATCAAATCCTTGAGAAATAAGAGAATCTTTTTGTTGTTTAATTACTTCATCTACATCAACATTATCATCCATTAAAGCACCTATGATATTACGACTAAGTTCCATATTTAAAGCTGTACTTTCGTCCATATCAAGATTAGCAATAGTTTTCTTAGTCTCAGTAGCAGGAGTACTTACTTCTTCTTTTTCATTACCTTCCTCAGCACTAGCAGCAGGGGGAGGAGTTGTTTCCTCAAGCCTCCCCGTAGAAGATGTGGTAGTTGTATTACTTTCCTCTTCTTCTTGACTTTCTTCTTCTTGTTTAGCTTGTTCATCTAGAGCTTTTTCATAAGCTGCTACATCAGCTTCTGTACCTAATAAACCTTTTTCAAAACCAATAACATTACCATCATTATCAATAGTAATATAAGGATTATGAACAAGTACAATATCAACTTCATTAGCAAGCTCTGCATTCTCAAAAAGTTTATCATCATGCCAAGCGTATCTACCATCATTAGACATAACTTCATACTGATTATTTTCTCCAGGTATAAGAGTAAAACGACCATTATCTTCACTAGTTATTCCAGTAACATCACCATCATCATTAAACGACAAGTTTTGTGATTTGCTTGCATCAAATTTTGGTTTAGCCTTTTCCTTTTGAGAATTGCCCTGTTGCGTATTTCCTTGCGCCTGAGAGCTTTCGAGTTGTGGTGCTGATTGATTATTCGTCGGGGCAGGTTGAGGTGATTGTGGCGCATTATTTTGCGTGCCTGACTGTTCTGGTTCACCTTGAGGAGTAGGAGTTGGACTAGCAGCTGGAGCAGGACTAGGAGTAGGAGTTGGAGTATTACCATTTGTAGTAGTACTATTTGTAGTACTTTCAGGTTCTTCTTCTCCATCATTAGCCTTATTTCTAGCAGCTTTAATCTTAGTTCTAAGAATTAAACTATCTTGAATTGTATTAGCTAATCTATAGTTAAGACCGCTACTAAGATGAAGAGCATCAAGACTTTCTTTAAAAGCTTCTCTTTCTTTATTAGTCATAAAAGAAGTAGCATCATCAAAGTTATTTTGCTCATCATTAAAGTAAGCGTTTACAGCAGCACGAATGTTACCATTTTCCTCATCTTTATATTTATCAGCTAAATCATCAATATACTTATAACTAGTGTCAATAACTTTCTTACGAGCTTCATTCATAGTGTTTTGTTTATAACTAAGTTCAGCAGCAAGGTCTGTTTCATTATTGACAACTTGAGCTTGGTCATATCTACGAGAAAGTTCAAGTTCAGCTTGTTTGAGAATAAGGTCAGAAAGTTTAATACCAGTACTATTCTTTTCTTTATCGGCTTCTTTAACAAGATTATTAATTCTAGTTATATTATTATTAGCAGTTTGAATTTGATTAAGTACGTTACTAGAACTATCAAACTCAGCAAGTCTTTTAGAAAGACCATTTTCTTTAGCAAATCTTTCAAAGTTACGAACAATAGTTTCATCTGTAAGTTGAACCCCTTTTTCATCAACACCACTAAATAAATCATCATAATCTTTAGCTAAAGGGTCTTGACTATTACGTCCAAGATTACCTTGCTCGTCTCTTTCACTAGCAAGCATAACAGCAGTTGTAAGACGAAGTTCATCATTAGAAAGCATATCACTATACTCATTGATAGTACGATTAATATTATCAATAGCTACTTTATCACTAATAGTCTTACGATTTTTAGCTATAAGTTCTTTCTTTCTAGCATACAAATCGCTAATCATATTAGTTATAAGGGCATGACGAACAGCACCTTTTACTTGTTCACCAGTATAATTTTGACCAATAACTTTTCTAATGTTTTCTTCATTAAGAACTGTGTTTATAAGATTATCTGCAACTTGTTCTTTATTTTTAGTATTTGCTATCTTTTGATTATAAACAACATTAGCACTAGCTATTTCTTGAAGATATTCAATAGGAATACGGTCTGGTTCTTTTTTATTATGATTTCTATTTTGAACGATACCTATAAGACCTGAAAGTTCTTTAGTATATGCGTCCATAACAGCATCAACTTTAGCAACATTATTAGCTTGAATTTGTTTAGATTCAGCTTCATTTACTACACCTTTTTCTACCATAGCTTTACGAATTTCTTCACTTTGTAAGAATGATTTCAAGTAATGAAGATTACCGTGATGACCAGCACGTAAAGCTAATCTAGTAATAAAGTCATTTTCAGCAGCTTCTTTAGCAGCTTGACTTTCTTCAGGACTAGTAAAACTTTTATCGTTATCAAAAGGATTCTTTCCATCATTGATTTTATTTATCCTTTCAATATAAAGATTAGTATCTTTTCCCCAGTGAGCAATATCAGCTTTACGAGATTTAATTTCACCAAGTTCACTAATACTAAAAGGTGAAGACTTACCTTGTTCGCCAGTAGTTTTATCTTCTTTTTTATTAGCTCTATCTTCAAATGTTTGTCTAATACGTCCAAAACCACTACCTAAATGATGAAATACAACACCACCTAATACACCCCAAAAAGCAGAGTCAGCAAGTCCTCCACTTTTAAGATACTTTTGAAGACGATTATCAAAAGGAGAATGGTCAGCATCTTGTTCACTAAGAAGAAGTTTACCAACATTCATACCATCCATTTGAGATATATAGTTAACACTTTCTTCAATACCTTCGTTAAGTTCTCCAGCTATTACAAGTTTCTCAGCTTTAGCATGGTCTTTAATCCACCAACCAGCTTTCTTCATCTTACCTATATTAGCATAGTATTTTTCAAACTCTTCAGCAGTTTTACCAACTTTAAGTTTTTCTAATCTTGCAGCTCTACTTACAGCGGCACTACCAGCATCAGAATTTCTAATACCTTTCCACATGTTACGAAGACCGTACAGTTGAATAACATCAAATACTATATTACTATAGTTCATAAGGAAATCCGTATCAGCAGACTTCTTAGCAATACGTCTTGCAACAGCTTCTTTATCATTAGTATCAATATCTTGAAGTAGTTCAGGATTCTTATTAACAAAATCTTGATATTGTTGAGCATTCATTCTATTAAGATTATCATAAGCTTCATTGTACATGTCTTTATATACACCTTGAGCTTCTTGATAATTCTCCATAGTACGTTGTAAAAGAGCAATTCCTCCAATACTAGCAAATCTACTAGCAGCACTTTCTACATCAGAACCAACAACAATACCATTACTACCAATAATTTTATTAATACCTTTTTGTAAAGCATTAAGTTCTTTATTAGAAGCTATAGCTCTATCTATACCAGCAATACCTTTAATGCCGTTTCTAGTCATACTAGCTAACTTAGAAGTCTTTGCAAGTTTACCAAGATAACCAATACCTTTAACAATACCAACACTAGGAAGAAGTAATGTTAAACTATTCATTACACTAGGTGCATTACTAGTCCACCATCCCCAATTTGTAAGACCTCCATTATAAATATCATTACGCTCTGGGTCACTATATATTGGAGCAACTTCATTTCTAAAATAATCTTGCCACTCTTGAAGTTTATTACTAATAGGATTTTGATAATCTCCATCAGATTGAAATATACCATTAGTAATAGCATCAAACAAATCAGGTACAGCTTTAATTGTACCAAGAATTGATTCACTAACAAGAGCTTGACCTAAAGAATTAAATGTTTTAGCGAAGTTTGATTGATTTTCAGCACGCTCTTTATCAAGATTAGTAATAAGATTAGGAGTAACACCATAACGTTGATAATTATGAGTATCACCCATTACCCAAGCATCATCTGCATTCTTAGCAAATTCATTAGCTTCACCAGATGTAATATCTTGGCTTATATCTAAAGTATGAAAGAAGGGTTGTTGAGCACGACCCTTCTTTGTTTTAGGATTATAATTAGGATTACTAACTATAATTCCACTATTATTAAAAACGTTTTCTGTATTCATAATTAATCAATGTTATAAGCATCATTATCATACATTCCTATATTACTAAGAATATAATTAGAATAAATAGCTCTTTGATTATTAATAAGATTAATATTATCTGTATCTACAAAACTATCCATAGCTTTAGCTAATTTAGTCTTATATTCTTCAGATGAAAAATCTCCATTTATAACATTATTAGCAATAGGAGCAAAACTTTGCCAAGCTTGTGGATAAAGTTCACTCATAGCATTAGTAACATAAGTGTCTACTTGTCTACTTAAATCTTGTTGAAATTGAGCATTTAAAGAACCATCTTTATTTTTAAGACCTTTACGAAGATTACCATCTTCATCATAAAATTGTTTATTAGCTAAATCGATACCATCTTCAACTATAAGCATTTTATTAACTTTACGAAGTGCATCTTCTCTAGTTAAAGGTTGTACTCTACCGCTATCATATTCCATTTGATAAACTGCCTTTCCGGTAGAAGGGTCATTATAAACATTAAGTCTACCATCTTGAGGAATATCAACAGCATAATTATACATTTCCATACTAGCAAGTTCTTTCATAGCTCTAGTCTGAGAATTTTGAGAGAATAGTTTCTCAGCTTCATCATTCATAAAATCAGGAATAAATATTTGACGACTATTCTGTTTAATATCTTCAACTCTATTACCTGTTTCTGTATCATTATCTATCTTAGTTGGAATAGTAATAACATAACCAGTTTGATTACCTTGCATACCAAGAGAAACTTGAGTTTCTGGGTCAAACTTTCCACTAGCAATAGCAGCACGTAATAAATCTTGAATATTAGCTTTTTCGTTACTAGTATCTACTGAATGCCGAACAGTAGTATGGTCATCAGGATTTTCTTCATCAGTAACATACATTTCATATTGAGTAAAATCAGCATTCATAAGACCATTAAGAATGGCATTACCATTCTCTTTTACTAAAGCATTAGCTAATTCAGTATTAAGTCTACCAGTATTAAGAGCATCACTAATTTGTTTTCTACGAGCACTATTAAAAGGAAGAATCATAGAACTAACAGTAGATAATTTAGAACCATTAATATCATTATCTTTTACGGGGCGGATAGCATCGTTAGCAATAGCTACAATATTATTAGGCATTTCAAAACTATTATCACCTGTAGGATTAATATAATAACCATCAGTATCGGTTATATCTGATTTACTTCTTTCATTAATCCAATATTTATCTGAATCACTAATACCTATAAGCTTACCTTTAGCATCAATACCAGCTACTTGAAATCTATAATTATTAGCATATCCTTTAGTACTAAGTAAAGCATTATATACTTTATTAAATAAATAATTACGTTTACTAATATCAAGAATATAATGACCGTCTTTTATTTTAACTTTAGCTCCTGATTTAATTAATGCATCTTTACTAAGTCTGCTTCTTCTAAGCATATCTTCAAAAGCATCAGTTTTATACTCACAGTCTTTAGCAAGCCAATCTAAACCTATTTGTCTTCTTTTCTCAGTTTGTCCACCAAATTTAATAGATAAACTTTCTGCTTCTTTAGAACCTATACTGCCTAATCTACGTTTAGCTTCGGCATAATCTTTACTAAATTTATTATCTGAACCACGTCTATTACCATCAGCATCTGTACCATTATTAAGACCAGGAAGAATACCATTATTATTTACAGCATTAAGAAAACTAAAAGCTTTACGCTGATTTTCATCAGCTCTACTCATCATACCTTGTATTCTACGACCATCAGTTCTAAGTTTCTTTATAGCTTGATTTACAAGAGACTGTTTAGCTGGGTCACTAAAGTGAGTACGAGATAAATAATTAGCAGCACCAACATAATCTCCATCACTTATAAATTGATTGTATATTTTTTTACTAAGCATAATTTTATTATTTTAATTTAATACACCACCTTGAAAAAGTTGGTCTTGAAGCCAAAAATTACCATTTTGAATACTAGTTGATACTTCACCAGGATTACTATAATAAGTTCCTCCTAAACTAGGAAGTGGAGCAGTTATATTACTAGTATTTGTACCAGAACTAAGAGCATATTTAGTACCATAAGTTAAACCTCTAGTTTCAGAACTACCTGAAGTATGACTAACGCTAATATTATCATAAGCCATATTCTTAGTAATAACACCTATTTTACTAAGCATATATTCTTTAACTTTAAGAGGTTGACCATTAGCATCATAAATATCATTACTAAAAGAATCAATACTATTTTGAAGAGTTTTACGTTTTTCAGGGTCAGTAGTAGTACTAAGTTCATCTTCAAGCTGATTGACTTTCCATTGTACATCATCAAATTGTTGAATAAGAGCATTCATATTATCTGGGTCAAGAGCAAAAAGTTTATTATAAACTTCATCAATCTTTTGTTTAGTTAAAGTTTCTCTTTGGAAACTAGAACCACTAGAAGTACTATAACCAGTTTTTACAGAACGAAGAGCTTCAGGAGTACTAGTACCACCATTACCTATACCTTGTTCATCAGAAACACTACGTTGAGAAGTACTGCTAGTAGCACGTTTTACAGGAGCAGCAAGTTGACCAGCAAGTGTAACAAGTCTAGACATATCAACTTTCTTAACTGGGTCCCATACAGTTTTCCAATCTGTACCTCCAACTATATTACCATTTGCATCACGAATATCTTCATAAGCATATTTATTTTGTGCAAGCCAACGTTCTTTAGTAAGACCACTAATAACTCCACTATTAGCAAGAGACTCAACTTCACCTTTCTTCTTTTCATAAGCTTCATTAGCTCGAATACGACCAATAACTTCAGGAGAAGAAGTAGCACTTCCAGCAAGTTCAGTAGCAACATCTAATGCTCTACTATAATCACCATATTCAGCTGCATCATTAATCTTTTGTTCAATACGTTTAGCATAATCGTATTTCCATTTATCCTCAGCAGCATTAAGTTTTAATTGACCAATAGCATTTGTAATAGCAGACTTTTGTTGAATTGCTTTATCAGAACGCTCATCAATTTTATTTAATGCTTGACTAAGAGCTTCAATATTTGCACGAACTGGTATACGTTGAGGAACATATCCACCAATAGTAATACCACTTTGATTGTTTTTATAAGACATAATATTATTATTTAATTACTGATTACAAAAATAGTAAAACTTCTGATAGTAATAGTACTATCAGAAGTATTTATATAATATTAATTTATACCATATTTTTGTCTTTGTTTAGGAGACAATCTAGACAAATAGAAACGTTTAGTTCTATCATCTTTAGCAGTTCTATAAAGACTAGCTACAAGGTCAGGAGATAAATCATAACTCATTTCAATAAGTCTAGTAGGAGTAGCATCTTTACTAGAAGCAACCATTGCATGTCTAGCTTGGTCATCTTCGTAAGCAGTTCTACCAGCAGTCCAGAAATTAGTCCAAGCTTGAGATAATCCACTAAGACCAACATTAAGAGCATCACCTTTAGCTTGAATAGCTTCATTCTTAATTCTAGCAATCTCGCTTTGACGAGCAAGTTCATTCTGTGCATTCTGTGCTGCAACAGTTTGTTGATTCTTAGCATCTTCTGTAAGCATCTTGTTCTCTTCATTCTCTTTAGTAGCCCAAAGTTTACTAAGATTAGAAAGAGCATCAAGATTAATAGCACCACTTCTATTAAGAGCAGCTACAGAACTTGAAGTATTATTGAATGTTTGTCCAGTAAGTTTATCTCTATAACGTTTAACCTCTTCTATTTCAGGATTGACATTATAAGTTGTAGGTAATTTACTAGCTTGAATAATAGGAGCTCTATCAGGAAGAGTATACTTACCAGCAGTATTATAATTTACAAGACCTGTACTTAATGCAGCAAGAGTATCAATACCTAATCCTAAATAATCTCCACCACTAAATATAGTACGACTACGATTATGTCTTTGTGGAATATAAGGAACCTCTTCTTTAGGAACTTTAATAAGATTCATTGCATCATTATTTGGTTTCATAAAAGTAGGCTTAATTCTTTTAGCTGTAACTGTTACTTCACCATTGCCTAAAACATTACCACCATTATAATCAGAATCATAATCTAGAGCATCATAAATAGAAGTATAACGTTTATTGAAAGGAATATACATACCACCTAGAGCTTTAGGTCTCATACTTTTTACGGGGTGGTTAGAACTACCTAACAAACTCTTCTTTCTAAGACTAGGATATTTACTATATACTTTACTTCTAACATCACTTCTTCCATGAAGACCAGCAAGTCTTAAAGCATCAACAGCATCAGCTTTAGTTGGAATAGGATAACTTCTACCACCACCTGCAAAATCTTTAGATGATACCGAAGGATAAGGACGTTTAGAAAAACCTCTATCTTTAGAAGTTAAACCACCACCTAATTTATGTTTAATTCTTTTAGGAGTATAAGTTTCTGTAATTATTGGAATTAAAGAAGCACCACCCTTTATAGGTCCAAAATCTTTACCATAACCAATTCTATCTTTAGTAACTACACTATCTCTCCAAGAACCTACAGCTCTGTTATTAATTTCTCTAATAGGATTATTTTCTTTAAGAGTATTATATCTCTTATTACCGAAAATAAAAGTTTTAGCATTATGTTCTACAGCATCATCGTAAGCATCATTAAAGTTATCGAAACCCTTATTAGATTTATAATCATTAGTCCAAGTACCACCTGCACCAGCACCTCTAAAAGTACCACCTTTGAACTTACCTTTTTGTTTATTATAGTTACTATTAGGATTTAATTTTTGATATGCAATAGCTAATGCAGCAATATTATCAATAGGGCTTCTATTACTTCTAATAAAATTCCAAATACTTTTTATATCTCCACCAAATCCATATTTAGCACTACCATCATCTTTAAGACCATTTCTTTTCTTAAAAGCTTGTTGTTGACTAAATACAGAATCTTTATTATAACCTCTAAGAATAGCTTGAGCAGGACTCATACCATTACCAAGAATAGGTTGAGCACTAAAGATTCTTAGAGCACCATTCTTCTTCTGAGCAACTTCACCACCTTCAGCTTCAACTTCATTGCCACCAACATTAATACCAATACCTGTTTGACCAGTCTCATTCACATCTTCATGAGAACCGCCCCGTAGAAGGTATGTGTTGTTGGATATCTTAGTAGCATTTCCACCATCAGTAATATAAATACCTTTAGCTCCAAGAGTTTTACCAAGCCTAGCAGCAGTTCTAAATTGTCTAAGATAATCTTCTTGATAATCTCGACTATTATTAAGAACAGAAGTCATATTAGCAGCTTCTTGAGTAGCATCTTGCCAATCTCTAATACTTTGTTGTCTACGCATTTCTCTCTTCTGAGCACTATTACCAAATAAAGAACCTGCTATACTAGTAGCAGCACCAATAGCTGCACCAATCCAACATTTCTTTCTACCACCTAATCTCATAGTAGGAGTTTTAGTTGGGTCACTAGGAATAGTAGTATTGTTATTAACAATACCATTAGTAATAGTCTTATTATTGTCTATAGACTCATCTGCTATAGAACCTGCAGCATTAAAAGCAGGAGCTATAAGAGAAGTAAAAAGACTACCGAAGTCAGCTTTAGGTCTACCACCACAACGAAGACTTCTTCTTTTAATTTTTCCAGTCATAATTTAATACTTTGAATAATTAATATTTAAATCCTCAAATCTAAAAGGAACATTATCTATATTTCTAAAGATAAATCTAATAACGAAATAACGACCATAAACTAGATTGCGTTCATCACTTGGATTATTAAGCATAGTTTGAATTTTAGTTTCTTGTGTAGGAGTAAGATTATTAATATCCAAGTTATAACGTTTACATATCTCTTCTTTAGTAAGTTTATTACTAATATAATTCCTTATATAATTAAAGTTCCAAATACCTTTATCATAATAAGGAACTTTGTAATCTGGAGTTCTATCTCTAGTTACAGTATCATCATTAATCATTTTATGTCCTGAAATATCTAAGTCACCTGTATCATTGCTATCAGTATAAATACGAAGTTTATCACCACTATAATGTTCTATATCACCATAAGTTCCATTGTCCATAAGTGGTTCAGCCATTCTAGTAACTTGATTACTAAAGTAAGCATACTCTTTATTAAGTATATAACTAATAGAATTAATACATTTAGGAATATTGTAATTTTCATTTACAATAACATCAAATATAGCAGGATTAACAGTTCTAGTTTCTTCAGTACCATCTTCATGTTGTATAGTAAGATTTGTACTCATAGCTGGAAAACCATAAGCATGGTCATCAAGTCCAGCGTAATCTCCAGTTTTACCATAGAATCCTAAAGGAGTATTTTTATGGAAACAATAAAGGAAAGAACTAGTTGTTACAGCATAATAAAAATAACAATGATTTTTAGTATTTACACCTAAGCTAAATTTATAGTCATGAAGACTAATAAACTTCTTACTAATCATATTAAATGATAAAGTAATATAAACAGGTTGATTATGTTCTCTATCTCCGACATCTTTACTATAGTAAGCAAGACACATAATTACACGAGCATTAGCAAAATCTGTAACCATGTGAGCATCGGCTATTTGAACATTGTTCATCCAATTAAGAATATCACTAGTTAAATCAGTAAGATGATTATTATCGAAATTATATATTCGTTTATTATCTGCATCTACAAACCAATAACCATTACTATTAACAGTCCAGGCTTGAGGATGTTGAAGTCCACCATAACCATGATTACTAGTAAATAGTTCAATAGGTTCTACTTCAAACAAATCTGGCATTTCTAATTGCGCTGTGTTGCCCGATGTCTTGAGGAGGTTATCTCTATTAAGGTAAAATAAAGAATGCTCCGTGTGGACGAAAAATGCAGTGCCTACGCCAATGATATTTGTAATGTTGCCTTTGTTCTTGGAAAGCACTTTATAGTTGTTTGCTCTAAAGTGTCTCCATGAGTTAGCAAGACTTTCATCACCAATTACATCACTACGACGAATAGTAGCACGTTTATAAGAATCATAATTAAGATTATCTTTATAATTAGTATAAAGTTTATAATTACTTTCTATATACGTATCTTTTAATTCTATAAGGTCTGTAGCATTCAACGGCTTAACAATAATATTAGCACTGCGTTGATGAGTACCAGTACCACCTTCTTCACTACCTAAAACACCTACTAAATACTCAGGTTCTTTCTTTATTGAAATAGCATTTGTATTAACTCTGCTAAACTTACTATAATTGACAATTCTAGCATAAGCTTTAGTAAATGACGTCCAATTTTTAGCAATAGCATTTTTTTCAGATATATCATATACTTTACCAGTATCAGATATATATACCTTACGGTCATATACTAAAGTTTTATCGTTAACATAAAAAGCAGGATAATTAAAATCGTAATCATTAACATAATTATTAGGGAACTTAGTATCGTCTTTAACATCAGCATAACTATAAGTTTCAATGTCTGAACATTTAAAACATATAGGACCAAAACTAATAAGTTGTTTATCTTTCTTACAATATATGTTACGATTGAATATCATAACATTTCCTACTTCTCCTATTTCAGGAGTAACTTTACCGTCACCATTTTTAAGAGAAAGAACTATACCACCATCAGAACCAGCAGTATTTGCAGTATTAGTTAAATCATCATCATCTACTGCATTACTAGCTACAATACCAGCATTATTTATATAAGCAGGATTTGTAGTAGGAAGTTTAAAGCCTTCATCTGTTATTTTGTATTCAGGAATATAGATAGAACCATTATAGTTAATCTTACCTGTTTCTACTTCACTAGCTTTAAACAATGCACCATTGTTTGTTTTCTTAATACAATAAGCTTGATAACTATTTGTAGTTTCTGGCTTTTCATAACTAAAGAAGAAACCTACATAACCATCAGGTATTTTTATATTAGTAAAACCAACTTTAATTCTATAAAGTACATTATCGTTAGTATTATTAAAATTATGAGTAGAACCAGTTTTAAATAAAAGGTCTCCATTGTAATTTTTATAATAACCAAAACTAGTACCTCTTAGAGTATTTGAATCGCTAGGTGAAACAGCAGTACTAACAACTTCGTAAGCATACTTATCTTTAAGAGCATCAATAGAAAGCAAACTAGTAAAATCTCTATCATTACCAGAAGAACTACTACTAGTTCTTTCTCTTAGTGAAGTTAATTTACTTAATTGAACATCTACACTATCGCTACCTGTCATTACTACAGAATTAATAATAGCATCAGGACGAACATCATTCTTTAATTGATAACCGTTAGTATAACTACCGTCTTTACGAACATAATGAATGAAGAAGTTATATACACTATTAGGCATTAAAGTTCTAATAGCATTATCTACCATAATAGTATTTGAATAAGTTCTAGTATTTGTACTTTTACTCATTCTAAATCTATTAGGACGATATGAACATACAGCAGCATAACTATGAAAAAGAGCACCTGCAACACCTCCTGTAAGTTTAAGACCAGTATGTTTATGACTTGTTCCACCACCTAGACCTAAATTAGCATATAGTCTATTAGAATAACCTTTAACTGGAACAGTAATAATATCAAACGTTGGATTGTCTGCACCATAAATACCAAAAGCTACATTGGTACATGGAAATATATGTTTACCACCATAACCACCAAAAGCACAGTTATCAAAATCAGCAATATTCTCACTTTCAGTTGTTACCCAACATACATATCTTTTAAGTTCATTATAGTCTCTAGCATTAATTACAGTATGATAAGTTGTACGTTGACCATCAACATTTACAATAACATCTTTAGAAGGTTTTTTAATCTCAACAATGGCAGCACTTATACCACCAGTTGACCAACTAAATGTATAAGTCTCATAATTTACAGTATTAATATTAAGTGAAACTAAATTAGAACAAGGTTCATAAATCATGTTTGCTCTAATACCTTCAGCATATTTTGTAAGGTCTACATTATAATCACTCTCATCATAGTTTGCAATATAAAGACGATTCTCATAATTACAAAGAGAAGCAACATTGAATAAATTAAAACTATTAGCAGTTAATTCATCTATTGTTGTTTCTTCAAAATTACTAGCATCAAAAATGAAGTCACGAACATCAGTATTAAACTTACGCCAGATACGAGCTAGAGCAGTTTCTTCATGTTTAAGTATATAACCTATTTGATAAGCTTTATAATTATAAGTATCATCAAACCTTATACGAAACTTAAAATTATAGTTACAATCTTTATTATTATTATTGTATGCAGCTACACAACGAGTTAAAGCTAAATTAGAATCACCAGTAACATTATATACGTGATTAATTACAGTTTTATTCTCTATATTAAGAGCATGATAAGAACCACCTAAAGGCATCCAATTAGTATAATAATCTTTATCTATTTCATAACGAATAAATAATTGATATATACCATTAGGCATACTATTACCAGGAACTCTTTCTTCAAGACTTATATTAGCTATTGGAATGTTAGCGCAAACTGAATATACTTCAGGATTATCACTAGCATTAGCTCTATCTAGATTTATAGTCTTTAAAGGAATATATTCTTTAGTTATTTTTTGAGCGTTTACTTTATTGTCATTATCGTCTTCATCACCAGGATTAATAACATCGTCATCTCTACCAGCAACTTCTTCAACTTTAACAATATCATATTCGCCAATAGCTATAATAAGTTCACCATTTACGTTATAAGTATAAGTACCTACAATTTTACCACCGCTATAAGTCCAAGCATTACCTACTTCATTTAAGTCTAGAAGACCAGTAACTTCATTTTCTACACAACGGTAAATATGAGAACTATGTTCACCAGTATCAGCTTCAAGGTAACTAAGTATTACAATCTCTTTCATACAAGGAATTATACCTACTATTTTACCTTCAACTGGAGTACTAAAAGCATAAGTTAATCCTTCTTCATTCGTAATATACGAATTATCAGGACTAACTTTAATATTCTTAGCAAACACCAAACTTCCATTAGGAATAACGTTTGGAGTTTTATTCAAATTAAGTTCTTTTACTATATTCATAATTATTATCTTCTTGGGTCAAATGTTGAGTTGTAGAAGAAGTTTCTCCAACCATCAGCATTATATAAATCATTACGAACAGAAGTAATAGCTTTACTCTTTAATTCTTTCCATTGAATATAAGGATTAGTAACAGGACTATTACTCTTTAAATCATAAACTGGATGATGACTACCACGACTAAGATATTTATATAGAATATAAAAACTTATAGCTTCTAATAGAATACCATTATCATAAACCATTGGAACTTCACAATCATAATAATCATCATAATAAGTCATAGGTTCAAAACTTTGAATATTTATCCAATCAGTATCAAAGTTAAGTTCGATATGACCATTATTAGTTATTACAAAATTACGACTATCATCAGCTCTTCTAATAGTTGCAACCTTCATAAAATTACGACCAGTTTTATTGGTATCGTCTATAACAGCAATTTCAGGACTAGGTTCTACATTAGTTTTAGAACCAAATCCTGAATTACAACAACTATTATTAGCTTCAAGTTGTTTTATTTCACAACCATAATCATCAAATACTTTAATATCAGTAGCATTTAACTGACAAGGAAATATACCTATACGATTGATTATTTGAAGTCTTCTAGTTTTCTTAGCCATAGGAAGACATTTCATTTGACTAAGTGCATCAATTATCCAAGCAGCAGCACGAGGAATCCAATCACTTTCACTAAGATTAAAGTCGTTATCAACTTTACCAATGATGCGCTTCAAATCCACATTTCGTTTGATTTTCATTTCTAACAAATTTAGTATACATTAATTTATCTACTTGTAAACACAAAGTTAGTTTAATTTTTAGAGATACAGGTAAATGACATATCTTTTCTTTATCACCACCAGTAAGTTTAATTAAACCTTCATTAGTATATTGCCTGACTTTTACAGAACGATAATCAATCATGCTTAGTTTATAACCATAAGCTCTATGAAGAGTACAATTACAAAGAGCAAGTTCATACCAACTTTCATCAGCTTTATAAATCCTAGGGTCAACTGCATCATATTCTAAACCATTATCTTTAGCAAATTCAGCTTCTTCTCTATTCCAAATTCTAATACCTTTAGCTTCAAGTTCTTTCTTGTATTTATTAGTTGCAACAAAGTCACAAATCTTACAACCAGTATTAAGAACTCTATTAATGCAAACATAACCTAGTTTACCTTCAAGACGATAACCATGAGCTTTAAGAATTAGAACATCATGTACTTTATTATAAAATATACCAATTATATTTCTATATTCAGCATAATTTAGAGCAATACATTTCTCATAAAGTTTAATCTTTTGTTCTAACTCACTCATCTTTCGTAAATCGACAGCATAAGCAACAAGTCTAAAACATAGATGTTTATGTTCAAGGTCATTACGTTTATCTTCATACATACCTTTTGCAGCATTTTCAAGACGGCCATTTATATACTTGTTCTGTTGAAACTCTGGATAGTCAATTACAGGAAGAGCAAAACTATCAACATAAGGAACAATCTTAGAACGTTTTTCAACTATATTACCAGCTAGTTCATCATAAGAAAGTCTAGCTCTTTCAAGTTCTAGAGTAAAAGCATCTTTCATATCTTGATGATACTTACTCATATTTATTGGATTAAGTCTTACAGCAGTCATACACTAATTATATTTTATAGTATTAGGAACTTCATCTGTTTCTTGATGTTGATTTAATAGTTCCCTTTTATATATTATTTCTTTTATTTGACCAATCATATCTTCACTAAGTAACCACTCGTTGTCATCATAAAGATGATTCTCAACAGTAAGGTCTCCGTTAATATTTAGAATTTGATTAGGATGTTCAAAAGCTGATTCTATAACAATAGCATCTACTGGAACAATTCTATCTTTACTAGCTGGAAATAAATAAAGATATTCATTAATATAGTCATAACTAATAGCACCACAAAGTCCAGGAACACTTCCTTTAAATCTAGCAGTAGTTTCTTTAATATAAGGAAACTCTCTATTAGTTTTATATCCTACAGAACTAACTCTATCAAAAGGAAGATTATTAGTAAGTCTAATAGGTCTTGGAACTTTATCTAGAGTTCTTTTAATTTTATCAAGTGAAACTCCTTCATAATTTTTAGGTAGTTCTACATCACCATCATTAACTGTAATAAGTGAAACTTTAAAACGTTGAGTATGAATTTTATCAACGTAAGCATGATTTTCATAACTTCTACGTATAAGTTCATTACGAGTATGAATTATAGCATTACGAACTCTTTCACGTAGAGTATGATTATTAGGCTGACCTACACCATGTAAAATTTCACTAGTAAGTTGAGCAAGTGAACTCATAATAGTATTATTTGAATTATTAATATGAAAGTCGCCCCGTAAAATGTATGATTAGTAGAAGTTCTATCAATTACATTTTCTACGGGGCGGGTTTAATGTTTTACTTATTTTCTTTATCATCTGCTTTAGTAGCATCTTCAAATAAGAAATCAATAAGTTCAATAACACCAATATTAAAATCAGTACCAATAAGAGCTTTAATTAAATCATCCTCATTAATAGTAGTATGTTCTACTTCTACTTCTTTATTATCAAGGTCTTTAATAAAAGCATTAAGTTTATTTTGAGCATTAGAATAATACTCAGTTACTTTAGCACGATTTTCATTATCAGTGCGAGTAAAAGTATATTTACCAGCAGCTTCATCAGTTTCTTTCTTTTGAAGTTCATTAAGAAGCTTAGACATCTCTTCATCATTATCACCTTTAAGAGACTCTTTAGAATCTTTAATAGCTTCTTCATAAGAAGTTGCAATAGGCTTTAATACTTTTACATTCTTCCAAATAGCAATAGCTACTTCAGCAGGAAGTTCTTTAGTCTTAATTTGCTTGAGTACATTATATGCACTAACAGCATTACTTTGTTTTACTTTAATCATAATAACTTTATTATTTTGATGTTTAATTTGTAGTGCAAATATATTAATAATATATTATATATATAACTACGTTATATATATAATAATATATTTTAATATATTTGCAAAGTAATCACTTAAATTTCACTAGTATTTGCAGTACTTACAAGAGAAGGATTTTTCTCTAGTTCTTTAATGAAATCATTAACAGCAGTACTAACAGAAGCAACATTACCATTCTCAATACTATTATAATTAATATTAAGATTATTACTTCCGTAATAACTAAAACTAGCTAGTTGATTACCAGTACTATTGTTTACACTACCACTATCTACACCTTCGATAGTGTCATTGTTACGAACTCGAACATTAGCGTTAATACTAAGTTCATTTACAGTAGCTTCTACATTAGAAGTCATACTTACAATTTTTGTTACTGTAATTTTCATAATTGCATTATTAAATAGTTATACTTATTTGATAAATAGATTTAATATCATTTCTAGTACATTTGTTATATTAAGAATATCTACATTTTAATTCATAATATAATTACCTCCTGGAGGAACTTGTTTCCATCCACCATCTACATTAAATTCAAAAGATAATTGACACATTTGTCCATAATACCCTCCTTCATAAACATTATCAAATCTTATATATACTTCAATATAATCTGTTCTATCACCATTAGGAACAGTTATAGAAGATATACCTTGACCAGAGCTATTAGATATATAACCTCTTCCATATGTTGTCTTATTATTACCATAAGCACAAACACTTCTAAACATACCATCAGTAACTGTTAATGCACCATCAGGAAGTTTATATATTTTAGCTTTACAAATACAAGTACCACCAACTAATTGTTTTAATGCTGAGAAATAAACAAAACCACTAGAACCACTTTTAATACTTTCCATATTAATTTGTCTAGGATAATATTTAAAACTAATAGCACCTGGAAGAGATATAAAAATTATTTTTGTATCATCATATAAAGTTGCATTACGAGTATATGCTAAAAAAGGTACAATAGTAACAATCTTATCTCCACTACCTATATCAAAAGATATTTCTTTACTAGCGTATACATAATCTGTTGGTTTTTTGCAATTACCAACATAATAATTCTTATAAATTTTATAATTAGCATTATATGGCGAATCATAACAAATTTGAATCCAAAAAGACCAAGCTAAAGATAAATCAGTTATTATATCATCTATAGTAAGATTTGTGTTATTATCCATATGTGTATTCATATATAATACACAATTAAATTTAGGAGTTGAAGAATAATAAACTTCAATGTTATGAAATTGAGGAAAAGAAGTCAGAAATGCAGTTCTTATTGCTTTAGCATTATAATTTCTAAAATCACCTAATCTATAAGGAGAATTAGTACCACCTTTTGGAAAGTGTTTTCCTGAAGCATATACAGTATGTGAATCAGTACTTGCATCTTTATCAATACCACTAACTCCATATACATTATCTTTATGAAATTCTCCGCATGCTTTAATTGCAAAACCTTCTCCTCCATATTTATTACGTAAATTCTTATAAGTATCCATAGGTATATTCATACCACAACGAACAACACAAGTATATTTACTATATGAAGATGTTACAGTTTCATCAGAATCTTCTCTAATAGGATATTCTTTAAATTCACCTTTACAACTAATAGGTTTATACTTACTCCATATATTTATATTTTCACTCTTACAAAGAGTAGCAAGGTCATTGCTACTCTCTCCAAGAGCTTGTTTAACATCATCAATGCTAACAGGAGCACTAATAATTCCAGTTTCACTATTGTAAGACATAATCTTTATTTTTTAAATATTCAACTTCAGTTTCTAATTCTCTAACTCTAGCTTTAAGTTTATCAACTTCATCATCTATTTCAGTTAAAGCACCAAAAGCAAGACTAATAAGTTTAGGATTCCAATAGTTAATCTTTAAATAACCATTATCATCTTTAGCAACTATATCTTTAAGTAATGGATTATTTACATTTTGAGCAATAAAACCAATACTATGTTTATGGTCACGAATATAATCAAATTCATAAGTACCGCCAATACTTTTAATAACATTTAAACAATTAAGTTTATTAATGTTAGTTTTAAGACGAACATCAGAAGATTGATAAGCTGTAACTCCACCTTTAACAAGACAATTACCACCGATAGTAGCAGTACCAACAACATTAATGTTACTAAAATGAGCATTACCGCTTTGATATATATACCAATAATTAGAACCATTATGACTACATATATCTTGAACTTTCACCCAATTACTATTATTAGCATTACCTAAATATAAATCACCACCACTACCTCCAATTCTAGCTCCACTATCAGGAGTTATAGTTGTAATACCTGGAAATTTCAGTGTACCATCACTTTGTGGACTATTAGCATTAAATATAAAATCATTAGCTATACCAAGATAAATAGTTTTATCAGAATGAGTATATTTAAGCCCAGCCCATTGATTCCAATCCCAAGCAGTTTCACCAAAACGAATAGCATTACCTGTATTAAATATTACTTGGTCGTTTATAGCTGATATACGAGCATGAGTATTTACATTATTATTTAATATTATAGCTCCGTTTCCAGAGTTACTATTATTTATGTATATTGTTCCATTAACATTACCAGTACCATCAAAACTTTGACCCCAAATAATTCTAGGAGTTTGAAGTTTAGTAGCAGAAGCTACATTATCAGAAATTAACGCTAATGTACCATTATGCGATGGCAAATAAACTGAATTTCCATAATTACCAGTAGTTTGTAATCTAGTAGAAAAATCATGTTTACCGCTATTATCATTATGAAAGTCAATATATTTACCTACTTCCATTACTCCATCGTTTTCTATACTAGGTATATGTCCATAGGGTGCAACATTACTGCCATTAACTTGATAACCATCAACAGTATCAGCATTGCCAGCACTACTAGCATAATTAACACTAATATTTGAAATACTTTTGGTAGTTCCACCAACTGTTATACTAATTCCCTTATCAGAATTAGATAGAGCAGTAAGAAGTCCATTAGCATGATAACCGTCTAATTTATCAGCATTACCTCCATTTGCAGGAAGAGTAGTAGGTATTTGACTAGTTAAAGCTAAAGTACCTGTAGCTCTAGGAACAGTTATATCGTGTCCTATAGTTTCTGCACTAGAATTTGTATTATACCATCTAAAATGAATTTGCTCATTTGAAGCATTATTACCTACCGCTATTTCTAAAGTTCCACTATTAGCAGAAGTTTCTAAATGTCTAATCCATCCACTATCATTATTTGAATTACCATTATATGGGTCAGCAAATGCTATACCGTTAGAATAAAGAATTGTTCCACGGCATGAAGTATCATATACTAATCCGCTAGGCATACCTGCTACAAGAGTAAGTCTATTATTATTATTTCCAGCAGTACCGACACCTTGAATCCAAATACGCTTGTTATTCATAACAAGTTGTTTATCAAGGTTTATGTTTGTATTATCAAACCATAGTTTAGCAACTTTAGTTTCGTCACTATTATATATTGCTATACCACTTACATAGGCATGATTGGCAGATTTAATACAAAACGTACCACCAATATTGTGGTCTCCAATATAAGCGTCATTTCCTACAAGATACCAAGTATTATTAGCAAATTTAGGATAACGACTATCACTAAGTCTACTATCATTAATAGTAACATAGTTATCAAGACTTTGGTGAGAAGTAAGATAAGTTCCTAAATCTACAGCAGTTCCACCAGTAGCTGCAATAGTTTTAGTAACACCGTTAATCTTAACACTATGTGTATGACTAGTTGCCGACTTACCACTAAGAAGTGAATCTACACTACTTTTGGTATAATAGTTATCAAGACTTTGGTGAGAAGTAAGATAAGTTCCTAAATCTACAGCAGTT